>Ga0335081_10000929_pt1 | contig 47036 bp, 48 predicted proteins | sample Lox_Sample_35_FD_206713 | JGI IMG/M metagenome (GOLD analysis project Ga0335081, IMG submission 206713) | Soil microbial communities from Loxahatchee National Wildlife Refuge, Florida, United States - Lox_Sample_3.5 | ecosystem: Environmental > Terrestrial > Soil > Wetlands | place: USA... | reverse complement strand
ATCTGGTCGTCGGCGCTCCGGTACGCCTTACTGCGCTTCATTTCTTCTCCTGCGTAACGAGCGGAGGTCGTGGTCCTGGGGCCGCGCCCGGCCCTCCCACGCCTGCGTGTTTCCGCTGGCCCCGGTGGCGCGGGGTCAGCCTTCGACCTGAATGCCCATCGACCGCGCGGTGCCCGCGATGATCCGCTCGGCCATCTCGATGCTCCGGGCGTTGAGATCGGGCATCTTGGTCTGGGCGATCTCCCGGACCTGGGCGGCGGTGATGCTGCCGACCTTGGTCTTGTGCGGTTCGCTGCTGCCCTTGGCGACGCCGGCGGCCTTCTTGATCAGCTCGGGCGCGGGCGGCGTCTTGGTGACGAACTCGAACGACCGGTCCTCGTAGATCGTGATCTCGACCGGAATGATATTCCCGCGCTGGGACTCGGTCGCGGCGTTGTACTGCCGGCAGAAGTCCATGATGTTGACGCCGTGCGGGCCGAGCGCGGTGCCGACGGGCGGCGCCGGGGTAGCCTGGCCGGCCGGCAGCTGCACCTTGACAACCGCGGCGATCCTTCTCCTCCGTGGAGGCATGGTTCCCTGTTCCTCTTCTTCTTCGTTCGTGGCTGCGCGGACGCGGGGACGTCAGCTCGTGTCAGATCTTGGCGACCTGGTCGAAGGACAACTCGACGGGAGTCTCCCGGCCGAAGATCGACACCAGCACCTTGAGCTTCTGGGTATCGGCGTTGATCTCATTCACGGTCGCCGGGAGCGTCGCGAACGGGCCATCCATCACCGTAACCGACTCGCCGACCTCGTAGTCCACGGTCGGCGTCTTGACGGCCTCGGTCTGCTTGACCTGCTCCTCGGGCTCCGGCGCGAGCAGCCCGGCGACCTCGCCCAGGCTGAGCGGTGAGGGCCGGCTCGACAATCCCACAAAGCCCGTCACGCCCGGGGTATTCCGGACCACCGCCCACGACTCGTCCGTCAGCTCCATCCGGACCAGGATGTACCCGGGCAGCACCTTCTCCTGGACCTGCTGCCGCTTGCCCTGCTTGATCTCGGTCACCTTGTGAACCGGCACCTCGATCTGGAAGATGTAGTCCTCCATGTTCAGCGAGGAGATCCGGTTCTCCAGGTTCGCCTTCACCCGGTTCTCGTAGCCGGCGTAGGAGTGGATCACATACCAGTCACCCGGCATCGCCCGGAGGTGGCGCATGAACTCCTCAACGGGGTCGGCGGCGCCCGCCTCCCCGGCGTCGCCCGCCTCGGCCGCGGCCCCGGCGGCCGCCGCGCCCTCATCCAGCGCCGCGGTCTCCTCGCCGAACCCGCCGGACAGGTTCTCGCCCGACGAGTCGCCGTCGCCGTACGCGGCAGCGACTTCCGGTTCTGGGACCGCCCCGGAGTCTTCGGTCACGTCAGCCTCCCCGCCTCGGTCATCGGATCCGGCGAGCGCCTCGTCCGCGGCTACGGAATCACCCACCTGCACTTGGGGTTCGGACACAATTGCTTCTCTCTCTAGGCTTCCGCGCGGATTCGCCCGCGCTTCCTGACGCCCGGCACCGTTGCCAGCAGGCATCCGGTACGCGGATACGCCACGGCTGGCCCGGCCGGCCAGCCGGCTGACCCCCGTCAGCCGAAGAGCGCGATGACCAGCTTGGTAAAGCCATAGTCCAGGCTGGTGACAATCGCGATCATCACGACCACGAAAACCAGGGCGACCGTCGTGTACGTGCCCAGCTCCCGGCGGGTCGGCCAGATCACCTTGCGCAGTTCAGCGACACTCTGGCGGAAGAACAGCGCCGGAGTGGTGCGGCTCGGCCGCGCGGGGGGCTTGGCTCCGCCCTTTCTCTCCGCGGCCTCACCGCGCGTCTGAGTCGCCATGTCCTCACCTATAAAGCGCTGAACGGTCAGTGTCTGCTGCAGGGCAGGAGGGACTCGAACCCCCAACCACCGGTTTTGGAGACCGGGACTCTAGCCAATTGAGCTACTGCCCTTTGCCTGGCGACCTGGCCGCTGTGGCCAGGCTCTGCCATCCCGCCGCCGCCTGGGGAGCGGCGCCGTGCGGAGGGCATGCGCCAGCAGCGACGGAACACCATCAGATCCGAAAGTGTAGCCCGCATACGCGCCTCCGTCGAATAGCTGCCGCGCCGGCCCGCGGCGCGGGATCTTCCGTGATGGGGGCTGGTTTTCCGCATTATGCGCGGAAAACCAGCCTTGATCTGCGATGCTTTATCGGTGTGCGGCGGAGGGCGGGGAGGTGACACCATGGGGTGTATGCTCACCAGTCATCCTCGCATTTCAGCGCGGCTGTCCGCGATCACAGAGTCAGCCACTCTGGCGGTGGACGCCAAGGCCAAGGCGCTCAAGGCGGCCGGCCGGCCGGTCATCGGCTTCGGGGCCGGCGAGCCTGATTTCCCCACCCCCGGCTACATCGTCGAGGCCGCCCAGCGCGCGTGCGCCGAGCCGCGGTTCCACAAGTACACGCCGGCCGCCGGGCTGCCCGAGCTGCGGCAGGCGGTGGCCGACAAGACCGCGCGGGACTCCGGATTCCAGGTCCCGCCGGGCCAGGTGCTGATCACCAACGGCGGCAAGCAGGCCGTCTTCCAGGCCTTCGCGGCGCTGCTCGATCCGGGGGACGAGGTGCTCGTGCCCGCGCCCTACTGGACCACCTATCCGGAGGCCATCCAGCTTTCCGGCGGCGTCATGGTCCCGGTGATGACCGATGAGAGCACCGGCTACCTCGCGTCCGTGGCCGACCTGGAGGCCGCCCGCACCGAGCGGACCAAGATCCTGCTGTTCGTGTCGCCGTCCAACCCGACCGGCGCGGTCTACCCGCCGGAGCAGGTTGCCGAGATCGGCCGCTGGGCCGCGGCCAGCGGTCTGTGGGTGGTGACCGACGAGATCTACGAGCACCTGGTCTTCGGCGGCACGGAGTTCTCCTCCGTCCCGGTCATGGCCCCCGGGATCGCCGACCGGTGCGTGGTGGTCAATGGGGTGGCCAAGACCTACGCGATGACCGGCTGGCGGGTCGGCTGGATGATGGGCCCGGCCGACGTGATCAGGGCAGCGGCCAACTTCGAGTCGCACGTCACGTCGAACGTGTGCAACGTCGCCCAGGCCGCCGCGCTGGCCGCCGTGTCCGGTGACCTGTCCGCGGTGGCGCGGATGCGGGAGGCGTTCGACCGGCGCCGCCGGACCATGACGCGGCTGCTGAACGAGATCCCCGGCGTGGTCTGCCCCGAGCCGCAGGGCGCGTTCTACTGCTACCCGTCGGTGAAGGACGTGCTGGGCACGGAGATCGCCGGGCGCCGGCCGGCCAGCTCGGCCGAACTGGCCGCGCTGATCCTGGACGAGGCGGAGGTCGCGGTGGTCCCCGGCGAGGCGTTCGGGACGCCCGGGTATTTCCGGCTGTCCTGCGCGCTGGGCGACGCCGACCTCGAAGAAGGCGTCGCGCGCATCGGCAAGCTGCTCGGCCAGGCCCGGTAGGCGGGGTGTCCCGGGCCGCGCTGCGGCCGGGCCGGGCCGCCGCCCGCGGCCGGGCCGGACGGTGACGTGTGCCGCACCCCGGCCGGAGCGGCCCGGCGACCCGCCGGGAGGGGCCACACTAGGCGGATGGCACGTCCGCTCGATGGACTCCCCAAGGCGCACCTGCACCTGCACCTGACGGGGGCGATGCGGCACTCGACGCTGGCCGATCTCGCCCGCCAGCACCGCGTGCACCTGCCCGCCGCGCTGGCCGAGGAGTGGCCGCCGAAGCTGAGCGGCGCGGACGAGCGGGGCTGGTTCCGGTTCCAGCGGCTGTATGACACCGCGCGGTCGGTGCTGCGCAGGCCGGAGGACGTCCGCCGGCTGCTGGTGGAGATCGCCGAGGACGAGCACGCGGAGGGTTCACGCTGGCTGGAGATCCAGGTCGACCCGTCCGGGTACGCGGGGCGGTTCGGCGGGCTGACGCCCACGGTCGAGCTGGTGCTTGACGCCGCGGCCGGCGCCGCCGCGGCCACCGGCGTCGCGATCTCGGTCATCATCGCCGCGAACCGGACCAGGCACCCGCTGGACGGGCGCACGCTGGCCCGGCTCGCGGTGCAGTACGCGGGGCGCGGGGTGACCGGTTTCGGGCTCAGCAACGACGAGCGGCGCGGGCGGGCGGAGGACTTCGCCCCCGCCTTCCGCATCGCCGCGCGGGGCGGCCTGCTGGCGGTGCCGCACGGCGGTGAACTGGTCGGCCCGGCCAGCGTGCGGGCCTGCCTGGATGACCTGCACGCCGACCGGATCGGGCACGGGGTGCAGGCGGCGCCCGACCACGAGCTGGTCAAGCGGCTGGCCAGCCAGGCGGTCACGCTGGAGGTCTGCCCGTCGTCCAACGTGGCGCTGGGCATCGCCGCGCACGGCCGCGACGTGCCGCTGCGGCGGCTGTTCGAGGCCGGCGTGCCGATCGCGCTCGGCGCCGACGACCCGCTGCTGTTCGGCTCCCGGCTGGTCGCCCAGTACGACATCGCCCGCCGCCAGCACGGGTTCAGCGACGCCGAGCTGGCCGACCTGGCCCGGATGTCCGTGCTGGGCTCGGCTGCGCCGGATGCGGTGCGCGCGAGCCTGCTGGCCGCCATCGACGGCTGGCTAACCGGCTGAACGCGCACCACCCGGGCTGGCCGGCCGGGACGGGACCCGGAGGCCGGGCGGGATCAGGCCGGAATCAGGCCGGAATCAGGCCGGGATCAGGCGGCGACTCCGACGAGGACGGGCTCGATGACCAGGGTGACGCCGAACGCGTCCTGCACGCCCGCGCGGATCTGCCGGGCCAGCGCCAGCAGGCCGGCCGTGCTCGCCTCCCCCGGGTTGGTCAGCGCCAGGGTGTGCTTGGCCGAGATGCGGGCCGGCTCCCCGCGCCGCTGGTCCCGGCCGGCGACGGGCGGCCCGGCAAAGCCCTTGGCGAAGCCGGCGTGCTCGATCAGCCACGCGGCCGGCACCTTCACCTGGCCGTCTCCGGCGGGGAAACGCGGCACGTCCGTGCCCGGCCCGGCGGCCCGGCGGGCCCGCTCCACGACCGCGCGGTACCCGGCTTCGGTGAGGACCGGGTTGGTGAAGAAGGACCCGGCGCTGCGGGTGTCCGGGTCGCCCGCGTCGAGCACCATGCCCTTGCGCGCGCGCAGTTTCAGCACGGCCGCGCGGGCCTCGCCGAGCGGCACCCGGTCGCCCGCTGCGACCCCGAGCTCGGCGGCGAGCTCGGGGTAGCGGACGGGGCCGGACCGCGGGCCCGGGGCGAGCCGGTAGGTGACGGCCAGCACGACGAACCGCCCGGTGGCGGCGCCCGGCGCGTAAGGCGTGTGCTTGAAGAAGCTGGTGCGGTAGCCAAACCCGCACGCTGCCGCGGGTATCTGGGTGATCTCGCGGCGCTTCCGGTCGTAGGCGCGCACGCTGGTGATCGTGTCGGCGACCTCCTGGCCGTACGCGCCGACGTTCTGAATGGGGGTGGCGCCGGCGAGGCCAGGTATCCCGGACAGGCACTCCAGGCCGGCCAGTTCCTCGGCCACGCACCGCGCGACCGCGCCGTCCCAGTTCTCCCCGGCCGCGACGGTCAGGGCCACCGCCTCACGGGCCTCACCGGCCGGCCTGGCGGACATCCCGCGGGTGGCGACGCGGATGACGGTGCCGGGAAACCCGTCGTCGGAGATCACGACGTTGCTGCCGCCGCCCAGCACGAGGACCGGCCCGCCGCGCTCGTCGGCGGCGCGGACCGCGGCGACCAGGGCGGCCTCGCTGTCCGGCTCGGCCAGGGTGGCGGCGGGACCGCCGAGGCCCAGCGTGGTGTAGGACGCGAGCGGCACCGGCGCGTCCCCGGGCGCCGCCGGCGAGCCTGAGCCTGGCCGGCCAGCCGGCGACCTCTCGCCACGCCCGGCGGGGCCGGCCGGGACCGGGCCCATCAGGGCAGCACCACGACCGCCCGGGCGCGGGTCAGGACCTTGCTGCCACCGGAGCGCGCCACGAGCGCCAGGACGACCTTGTTGCCGTTGAGTTTCTCCTCCACGGTGCCGCTGAGCTCGATCGTCGCACCCCGGTCGTCGTCGGGGACCACGACCGGCGAGGAGAACCGGACGCCGAACTCGGCGATCGCGCCGGGATCCCCGGCCCATTCGCTGGCAAACCGGCCGGCCTGGGCCATCGTGAACATGCCGTGCGCGATGACGTCGGGCAGGCCAACCGACCGCGCGCTGCGCTCGTTCCAGTGGATGACGTTGAAGTCACCGGATGCGCCCGCGTACTTCACCAGGTCGAGGCGGGTGATCCGGTAGTTCTTCGGCTCCAGTTCGGTGCCGGGCTGCACGTCCGCGTATGTCACCGTCGCTGCCACCATTGCGCCTCCCGTTCAGGTTCGCGGCCGTTCAGGTTCGCGGCCGTTCAGGTTCGCGGCCGTTCAGGTTCGCGGCCGTCGCCTCCGCCCGCCCCGTTCTCCGCTGCCGCCGGGTGCCGCCCGGCGGATCGGCGCGGGCCGGGTCAGCCCGCCCCGCCGCGCTCGACGAGGCTGGACAGGGCGGTGCAGACGTGCTCGCCGCCCGTGGTGGTGATGTCAGTCCGGGTCGTCAGCATGACGTTGCGCCCGACGTCGCGGATGTCGGTGATCGTGGACCGCGCGATGACCACGTCCCCGGCGTGCAGCGGGCGCTCGTGCTCGAACCGCTGTTCACCGTGCACGACCATCGAGTAGTCCAGCCCCAGCTCCCGGTCCAGGACCGCGTGGGAGCTGTCCGCCATGCTGATGACGATCGCGAACGTGGGCGGCGCGATGACATCCGGGTACCCGGCTGCCTGGGCCGCGTCCCGATCGCGGCACAGCGGGCTGGGGTCACCGATCGCGTCGGCGAACTCGGCGATCTTGACCCGGCTGACCTCGTAGCGTTGGGACGGCGGGAAACTCCGGCCGATGTAGTCCCGGTTGAGGGCCATCGGAGCGGCTAGCGGGTCTCGCGGTGCGGCCGGTGGCAGCGGCAGTTCGGGCAGTACTTCTTCAGCTCGAGCCGGTCGGGATCGTTGCGCCGGTTCTTGCGCGTGATGTAGTTGCGGTGCTTGCACTCCTGGCACGCCAGGGTGATCTTGGGCCGGACGTCGGTGGCAGCCACGGCACAGTGCCTTTCTCTTCGGGGCCTTTCTCTTCGGGCCTTTCCCGTCCTGGTGGACAGCAGGACAGCGTAGCAAGCGCCGCTGTTGTTCCCCCGAGTCCCCGGAGGTCCCGGAGGTCCCGGAGGCCAGGTATCGCGGGCCGCAGGCCCGCATCGGGGCCCGGGAGATTTGCCTCCCGGCCGAACACCGAAACCACGGCGCCGCCGATCGCAGATCGGCCAGCATGGCTGTCCGTAGCGGAGGCCGGACTTGAACCGGCGACACAGCGATTATGAGCCGCTTGCTCTGCCTGACTGAGCTACTCCGCCCTGAGCACCCACTATCGCAAGACAGCGATAAAGGCCGTTGGTCAGGTTACCCGATCCTGCGCCCGCGCGGTGACGGGCCGGACATAGTCCCGGACCGCCGACCGCTGCCACCAGGCGCCGGTCTCGCGGAGCTCACGCCAGGTCGTGTACCGGTACCGGTAGAGCCGGGCCCGGACGAAGACGGGCGGCGCGTCGGGGAACGGGTTCGAGCGCAGCAGCGCCAGCACGGCGCGGTCACCGGCCGCCAGCCGGTGCAGCAGCGGGATCAGCCACGGATCGGCGTACCGGGGCGACAGCGCGGCGAACCACATCATCCAGTCCAGCCGCAGATGGTAGGGAGCGAACTGGCGCGGGCGGCGGCGCGGATCGCCGGGCTTGCCCTTGAACTCATACGCCCGCCACTGCGTGCCCGGCGTGATGCGCCGGTCGCTGGTGCCCTCGATGATCACCTCGTACCGCCGGCGGCTGATCCCGCCGAAGGCTCCGTACGTGCTGACCAGGCGCAGCGGGTCGAAGCTGTGGTTCATCAGCTGGTCCCGGGACAGCAGGTTGCGCGCGGGCCGGTAGCTGAGCACCGCCACCCCGGCGGTGACGGCGACCACGATGCCCTCGTACCAGCCGGGCGGGGCGGCGAACTGGGGCGCGGCCGGGAGCGGCAGCACCCGGGCGGCCGCGGCGTCGTCGGGCACCGACGCGGCCAGGACGATCGTGAGCCAGTTGAGCCAGGCGAAGTTGCCGGACAGCACGAGCCAGAGCTGGGTGACGATGATGATCGCGGCGGCCACGCTGGCCACCGGCTGCGGGGCGAACAGCGCGAACGGCACGACGAGCTGCGCGGCGTGGTTGGCTAGCGCCTCGGCCCGGTGCAGCGGGCCGGGCAGGTGGTGGAAGAACCAGCTGAGCGGCCCGGGCATCGGCTGGGTCTCGTGGTGGTAGCGCAGGCAGGTCAGGTCGCGCCAGCAGCGGTCGCCGCGCATCTTGATCAGGCCGGCGCCGAACTCCACCCGGAAGATCAGCCACCGCACCAGCCAGAGCACCAGGACGGGCGGCGCGGTGCGGGCGTTCCCCAGGAAGATGGCCAGGAAGCCGCTCTCCGCCAGCAGGGTCTCCCAGCCGAAGCCATACCAGGTCTGGCCCACGTTGACCAGGGACACCTGCACGGCCCACGGCCCGGCCCACAGCAGCATCGAGTCCCACAGCGGCACCAGGTCGCCCAGGCCGGCCGCCAGCGCCGCGGCGAGCACCGCCGCGCCGCCAGTGACGGCCGCGAAGAAGCGGTCGGAGTAATGCACGGCGAACAGGCTCGGCGCGCGGCGGAACGGCACCCGTGCCGTGAAGGCCGGGACCGGCAGCAGGCCCCGCTCGCCGAGCAGCGGGCGGAACTGGCGCAGCGCCGCGGCGAACGCGATGAGGTAGATCACGGCCAGGCCGCGCTGGAACGCCAGCCGGGCGAACCAGTAGTCGGGGGCCGCGAACCACCGCATCACGGTCTCCGCGGCGGTCCTGGGCTGGCCGGAACCGGCCGGCGGCCGAAGACGCGGCGCAGCGCGGCCGCGGCCGCGTGATAGCCGCACATGCCGTGTACGCCGGGGCCGGGCGGGGTCGCCGCCGAGCACAGATAGATGGACCGGTCGGGGGTCGCGTACGGCACCGGCGCGAGTGTCGGCCGCAGCAGCAGCCGGAGCCGGTCGCAGCGGCCGCCGGCGATGTCGCCGCCGACATTGTTCGGGTTACGCGCTTCGACGCCGGCCGGGGCGGTGCTGGCGCGGGCGAGGACGAGGTCGCGGAAGCCGGGCGCGAAACGCTCGATCTGCGCCTCGATGGCGGCGGTGTGGTCGCCCGGCCAGCCGTTCGGCACCTGGCAGTAGGCCCAGAAGACGTGCGAGCCCGCGGGCGCCCGGCCCGGGTCGAACAGGGTTGGCTGGGCGGTGATGAGGAAGGGGCGCGCGGGGGCCGCGCCGTGGCCGACCGCGCGCAGCGCGCCGCCGATGTCGGCCTCGGACGCGCCGAGGTGCACCGTGCCGGCCCGGCGGCAGGCCGCCGCGGTCCATGGCACCGGCCCGCGCAGCGCATAGTCGATCTTGAACACGCCCGGCCCGTGCCGGTAGCGGCGCAGCCGCGCGGCGTACCCCGGCGGGAGCCGGTCGCCGGCGATGACGGCCATCGCCTCCGGGGAGGTGTCGAACAGATAGGCCCGCGCCGGGGGCAGCTCGGCCAGGCGGCGCACCGGGTGGCCGGTTGTGATCGTCCCGCCGAGCGCGGTCAGCAGGCCGGCCATCGCACCGGACAGCGCCTGGGTGCCGCCGCGCGGCGCGGGCCAGCCGACCTCGTGCGCGGCCAGCGCGAACATGAGCGCCACCGCGCCGGTCGCCGGCGCGGTCAGCGGTGCGGTCACGTGCGCCGCCAGGCCGGCCAGCAGGCCCCGGGCGCGTTCACCGCGGAAGTAGCCGGCCAGCGCGGCCGCGGGCGCCAGCCCGGTCAGCCCGAACCGGGCCAGCAGCAGCGGGTGCCGCGGCGGGGAATTCAGCGGCGCCCGCAGCACGTCGGGGGCCAGCTCGGCCCACCGGCCCAGAAACGGCCGCAGCAGCAGCTCATAGGCCCGCGCATCCGGTCCCAGGGACGCGGCCGTCTCGGTCACGGACCGGGCCAGCGTGGCCGCGTCCGCGCCCGGGAACGGGTGCGCCAGCGCCAGGTCCGGCTGGATCCAGGTCAGGCCGTACTGTTCCAGCGGCCAGGAGCGCAGCACCGGGGAGCCCACGGCCAGCGGGTGAACGGCCGAGCAGGGGTCGTGCCGGAATCCGGGCAGCGTCAGCTCCTCGGTGCGGGCCCCGCCGCCCACGGTGGGCGCGCCCTCGTATACCGCGACCCCGACGCCGGCCTGGGCCAGCGTGATCGCCGCGGCCAGCCCGTTCGGCCCCGCGCCCACCACCACCGCGTCGAGCGTTTCCATGTCCCTGCCATCCGGTCTGCCACCCCGGGCCCGGCGGCCCCGGCGGCGGCGCTCGCCGTCCGTTCCGTCTCCTCCGGTTACCCGCCCTGACGCGGCAGGCACAGCCCGCGGCCGCGTCCCGGCCCAGTCGCACCGGGCCACCCCGGGAACGTGATGCCCGGGCCGAACTGCGGGCCGTAGCGAGCCATGACCGGACTTTAGCGGACGTTAATGCCGAACGGAATTTGCCCAGGGGAAAATCTCCGACGCGGGCCGAAACGCGTCCGGCACATATCTGTTCCCAGGGACTTACCAAAAGGATACGGGCCCGGCATTTCATTGCGTATGATGGCGAAGGCCGACATGATGCAGGCATCCGGAAGCGCGGAGTCGCCGCACGGCCGAGGGGGAGGCACACGGCATGGCCGACACGAGGGCGAAGCGCGCCGGCGGGCAACCCCCCGCGGAGCCCGCCAAACCGTGGCGCGTCCACGCGACCAGCGGATTCACCACCGATCACCGGTCCATGGCCACCGCGTTCGAGCAGGTCAAAATCGTCCACCGATGGGGCCTGGCGGCGTCCGTCTACCGCTGGCGCGATGACGGCTGGCAGCTTTACCGGCACATAGAGCCACCAGAGCCGGATCCGGCGCAGGACTCCTGGCCGTTCTAGCCATCCGCGGAACTTCCGCGGCGGCACCGGAAACCCGCAGGGATCCTTTCTGGCCGGGAGTTCTGCCTAAAAGAATCGCCGGGGCGGAGCCCCGGTTATGCACCAGGCGTCATGGAACCGGGCAGATGACGGCGGCATGTGCTAGCCATACAGGTATGGATACCGGCCGGCGGCGGCTGCTCGCGGTCATGCCGCTGCACGCGATCACCGCGACCTACGGGGAAGCGGGCCTGCGGGAGCGGTTCGCGGCCGAGATCGCCGCGTTCCCGGCGGCGGACCGGGCCCGTCTCGGGGCGGCGCTGGAGCTCGCGGGCACGCTGCACGCCGCCGACCGCAGGCAGCAGGAGCCGTACCTGAACCACCTGCTGCGCGTGGCGATCCGGATCCTGTCCCACTACCGGGTGCGCGACGCCGACGTGGCGGTGGCCGCGCTGCTGCACGACGCGGTCGAGGACCACGCCCCCGCGCTCGCCCCGGACGGCACCCGCGAGGCCGCGCTCGCGGTGCTGGCCGGCCGGTTCGGCTCCCGGGTCGCCGGGCTGGTCGGGGCGGTGACCAATCCGGACTTCGATCCCGGCCGGGACGCCCACGAACAGTACCGCGAACACGTGGCGCGGGCCCTGGACCGCTCCCCCTGGGCGCGGGTCATCAAGGCGTCCGACTTCACCGACAACGGCGCCGGCCTCATCCACACCACCGGCCCGCACGCGGTGCGGCTCGCCGCCAAGTACGCGCCGCTAATCCCGGTGTTCCGTGAGGTCATCACGCGGCCCGACACCCCGCTGCCCGCGGCGGCCCGGCGCCGCATCCTGGACCAGCTGGACCGGGCCGCCGAGCGGTTCGCCGCCCTGCTGCCCGACGGGCCGTCGGCCGGCACGGAGTAAGTTGCCAGGAAACCCGCACAATTCCGGTCACAGGCGTGCAGGTCGACGCGCACTTGCGGGCCGGTGAGCGGCTGTGGGCCGTCGGCGACGTCACCGGCGTGCGGCTGCTCACCCACGTCGGCAAGTACCAGGGCGAGGTCGTCGCCGCCAACATCCTCGGCGAATCACGCGAGGCCCATTACGAGGCCATCCCGGACGTGGTCTACACCGACCCGCAGGCAGCCGCGGCCGGCGCCACGCAGGCCCGGTTCAGCGCGACCGTGCCGGTGTCGGAGGTGGCCAAAATGGCCACCTACACCCACGCCTACGCCGGGTCCAAGGGCTTCCTGACGCTGCTGTCCGACGGTGAGCGGCTGACCGGCTGCTACGCGCTCGGTCCCGAGGCGGGTGAGTGGATGCAGCAGGCCACGCTGGCCATCCGGGCCCAGGTGCCGCTCGACGTGCTGCGCGACGTCATCCAGCCGTTCCCCACCTTCTCCGAGATCTACGTGGCCGGGCTGAAGGAGCTGCGCGGCCGGATCCGGCAGGCGACCTCGTGACCGCCGCACCGGACGCCGCTGCCGCCCAGGGCGAACCGGAACTGACCGGGCAGACCGTCGTCGTGATCGGCGGCAGCGCCGGCATCGGGCTGGAGACCGCCCGGCGGGCCCGCGCCGAGAACGCCGGCTCATCCTGACCGGCCGTGATCCCGGGCGCCTGGAGCGGGCCGGAGCCGTCGCCGCGCTCGCGGTGCACATCATGGCCAACACCGCGCTCACCGGCGCGGCCAACGACATCGACGGCGGCCAGCAACTCATCGCCAGCGGGTGATCACGGTGAATGACCTGCTGAGGCTGGCCATCGACGGCCACGGCGGCATGCGGCGCTGGGAGCGGATCTGGCGGTTCCGCGTGGCCGCCGCGGGCCGCCACCCGTTCCGGCGGGCGCGTGGTGGAACTGCTGGCGCACCTGTCGCCCGGCGGCCGGGACGTGGCGTGGCCGGTCGCGGTCGTCGCCGAACTCCCCGATGACCGGTCCGTGGTGTTCCGCACCTGCTGCAGCCAGTGGCCGGTCGACGGGCGGCGCCACGTCAGGCCGCCCATCCTCCCGCCTGGGCGCGCCCGCCCGGCCGATGTGGCCGGCCGCTACCGTGCCGCGCTGGAGGCCGGGGACGCCGAGGCGGCCGTGGGCACGTTCGCCGCGGACGGGTACTACCGCGAGCCCATCGGCCCGCACTCCATGCATCGCGGCAGCGCCGAACTCCGCTCGTTTTTCGCCGGGCGGTTCAGCGCGGGCGGCGGTATCGGCCTGCAGGACTGCGCGGTGACCGACGACGGGGTGCGCTGCGCCCTGGAATACAACTGCGTCCGCTGGGGCCGTCATGACCTGCCGCCCCAGGCGGGACTCGGCGTCTACGAACGCGGCCCGGACGGCCTGCTGGCCGCGGCGCGCGTTTACGACGACATCGAACCGCCCGCCGGCCGCTGACGGGCCCGGGCGTCCGGGCGGACGCGCGGGCCCGGGCCGCCGTCCGGGGTGCTGAGCTCGCTAACGTCGACGCTGCCGGCGACGCCCGCGGAATCTTTGGTGATGAATTCGAGGTCGAGAATGTCGATGACACCCTGGTCGGCCAGAGACAGTAGCTGCTCGAAGCCCGGCGCGCTGATGCGCGCGCCGGGAAACTCGATCGCGAGGAAGTCGACCGGGCCCAGTTCATCGCCCGGATCAGGTGTGATTGGTGCCGGCATGAGTTCTCCTTGTGAATGCCGCGAGTCTCTAACCACGGACATGGACGGGGCCGGACAGCCAGATCCAGATCACCCACAGGAAGATCTCTAGGATCGTCCAGAACACCGCCGGCAGCGGGTAGGAATACGAACTCAGGGCAATCGGCATGGTGTGGTCCTTAAGCCCTTGCCGGGACAGTCCGGCGTCTTGTGGCAGACGCTAAACCCGGGCGGTCAGGCGGGCATCAACCCGCTGGGGTGAAGTCCACCGTCCGCAGATCCCGGTATGCTCGCCGTTCCGCGGCACAATCGTGACGAATATGGCTCGGGAAGGAAGAGCTCATGGCGGGAGAGTCCGGCGGCGATCGGCAGCCACCATCGTCTCCCCACGAGGGAGTGCCTGCGGGCAGCGCGGTCCCGCTGGCCGCGGCGATCGAGGGCCAGAAGGAGCATCCGCTGACGTGGCAGGCGGTGGTCAAGCGCGCCGCCGTGGTGGCCGTCGCCGGCGTCACCATCTATCTGGTGTTCCCGGCCATCACCGAGGTATTCGCGTCCTGGCCGCGGCTGTCGACCCTGGATCCCTGGTGGCTCATCCTGGCGGTGGCGTTCCAGGCCGCCCATTTCACCTGCACGTTTGCCCTGCAGCGGCTGGCCCTGCGAACCAGGGCGTGGTTCCCGGTCATCACGTCCCAGCTGGCCGGCAACGCGATCACGCTGATCATGCCGGGGGGAGCGGCGGTGGGTGCCGCCGTGCAGTTCCGGATGCTGGCGGCCAGCGGGAACGACACCGGCTCGACCGTGGGCGGCCTGGCGGCGTTCTCCCTGCTCGGTGTGGGAGGCCTGCTCGCCCTTCCGGTCTTCGCGCTTCCGGTCATCCTGGTGGGCGCGCCCGTCGACCGCGGGCTGATGCATGCGGCGCTGCTCGGGGCGGCGGGTTTCGTGGCCTTCGCCGCGTTCGGAGCGGTCGTGCTGGCGTATGACCCGCCGCTGCGCTGGACCGGCCGGGCGGCGCAACGGCTCCGGAACTGGGTGCTGCGGAAACGTCCTCCGCTAGCGGGCCTGGACGAGACCCTGCTGTCCCAGCGCGACGACATCCGGGCGGTGCTTGGCCGGCAATGGTGGCAGGCGCTGCTGCTCTCCGCGGGCCGTCTCGCGTTCGACTACCTCTGCCTGCTCGCCGCGCTGCGGGCGACCGGGAGCCACCCGCGTCCCTCGCTGATCCTGGTCGCCTACGCGGCCGCCGGCGTGATCGGGATGATCCCCTTCACCCCTGGCGGCCTGGGAATCGTGGAGGCCAGCCTGACCGGGCTCCTGGTGCTGGCCGATGTGAACTCGAGCCAGGCGGTGCTGGCGACGCTCACCTACCGGATCGCCTCCTACTGGGTGCCGCTGTGCGCCGGGCCGATCGCCTATGGGCTGTTCCGGATCCGGTACCGAAGCCGCCCCTCCTCCCCGCAAGCCAGCATGGCGCCGACGTGAGCCCACGATCCGGACGGCGGACGGCCCGCCCCAGACCGGCCCCGGTCATGGACGGTGCTCATAGGTAGTCTCTCTTCCGCATCCAGGCGAGGGCGATCCAGCCCCAGATGGGCGGCAGGTAGGAGGTGAACAGGCGCTGGATGAACACCGCGGCGGTGGCGTCGGCCTCCGAGACGCCCGCCGCCGTGAGGCCGAGGATCAAGCCCGCTTCCACCACGCCCATGCCGCCGGGCGACGGCGCAATGCCTGCGATAATCCCGGCCAGGGTGATGACCACGATCAGGGTGGGCAGCCGGAGATGGTCACCGAAGGCCCGCAGCGACACCGACAGGGCCATCGCGACGAGCAGCTCGGCAGCAAATGAGCCACCCACCAGCAGCACCAGCTTGCGGGGATTGCTGACGACCTGCTTGAGGTTGCCCCAGACGTCACGCACCTTGGGGCGCAGCTTGTCGGCGGCCAGCCGGCGCAGCCGGGGCACGGCCAGCAGCAGGCCGGCCGCCACGGCGACCGCCACCACGACGGCCAGGATAATCCACACCAGTTTCGAATTCCCCCCCGATTCGGGGGTGACCTCAAGGTGGATGGTCCCCCAGGCGAACGGCAGCGACACCAGGAACAGCACCGTGATGGCGATCCAGCTGGAGGAGGTCATGATGGCACCCGAGCTCAGCGCCACCGTGGCGTCGTAGCCCTGCTGCTGGTAGAAGCGCACCCGGGTGGCGAAGACGGCCGCCGTGCCGCCGGCCAGCGCGCTGAAGGAGTTGGCGATCTCGACGGCCACCGCCCGGGCGAACGGAAGCGGCCCGGCCACGCTGCCGATCACTTCGACGCCCGACGCCACGTAGGCCAGCTGGGCCAGGACCAGCGCCATGATGACCCAGAGCCACTGGGCCCCGATCACGGTGTCGAAGGACTTGGAGACGTCGATGAGCACGCCGATCAGGGCCCAGCCGCCGATGAGCGTGCCGATGATCATGATCAGCGTTGGCCAGCTCACCCGGCGCGGCTCCACCAGCGTCGGCACGTCGATCGAGCCGGCCGCCGCGGCGCGCTGACGGACATCCTCCAGCAGCCCGCGCCTGCCCCGCAGGCTCCGGCCGAGAGCGGGGTCGAGCGCTGGCTTATGCAGATGCCGGAGGGCGCCTTCCAGCATGTCCGGGGTGAGGCACCGGGCCGCGGCGTCGGCGGCTCGCTCGGCGCCGACCGCTACGGCCGTCGCCGCCAGGGCGCCGGCCAGGTCGCGATCCAGCTGATCCGGCGAAGCGCTCGTGGCGGCGTTCCGGAACTCCGCCACGACGACGATCTCCGCTGTCGGGTCGACCAGCAGCACGTCTCCGCTGATGGCGCCGTGCCCGATCCGCGCCCGGCGGAGAGCCAGCATCTGACGGTACAGGTCATCAAGGGTGGCATCGCTGATATCGGTGGCCTCGGCCTCCGACAGCCTGGTCCCGGCCGGCAGCCGGTAGGCGAGCAGCGCATCCTTGGACGGTCCCGCGGTTTCGGCCGCGACGATCTCCGGCACGGCGACCCCCACCTGAGCCGCCCGCATCGTGAGGTAAGCCTCGTGCTCGACCTGCTGGAGCCGGGTGATGATGAGGCTCGGCCCGGAGTCCCGGTACAGCAGGAACCGGCCCGCCTTGGTGAGCAGCTTGGCGTCGGCCGCATCCCGGCCGTAGACCTCCACAGCGATGCGCTGACCGGGCGAATCCGCCTGGCGCGTCTCGGTTGCCTCGTATTTCGCGACCCCCCAGACCTGCCGTGTCACCGGGTGCACGTTGCTCGCGCGAATGCCGAGTTCCTCCAGCAACATCCGCACGTCAGCCGCTGACGGGAGGCCGAGCGGTGAGCCGAAGACGAGCCGGACGACCGCCGCCACCCCCCAGCCGATGGCGAGGCTCCCCAGGACGTTGAGCGGCAGCCCGTGACCTCCGACAGCTGAGGCCAAAGCCACCAGGGCGATGAAGAGCTCGATGAGGCGCTGCAAGCCCCGCGCCAGGTAGGGCAGCGCCGCCATGGCGACCGCCATGAACAGGGCGATCTGGAGGACCGGGAAATGCATGTAGTAGCCATGGATCAGGATTCCGGCTGGTCTCCCGCCGCTGCTTCCGAGCCAGAGGATCAGGATCCCGCTCACCACCGCCGTACCGGCAGCACACAACCCGATGTCGCGCGCGATCACCCAGCGGCGCGCGACCAGAGCCAGCACCACCAGGACGATCACGACGCCGAACGAACCAGCCTCGTATACCACCGTCACCAGCCAGGTGATGCTCCGCGGCGGCGGATGGATGACCTGGACGATGGCCTGGTCGATGCGGGAGTTATAGCGGATGACCAGCAGGCAGCACACGAGGGCGAGGACGGCGGTGGCCAGCCGTACTCCGTCGCTGCCGCGCCGGCGTCGCTGGCCGTCGCCGACCGGAGCGAACATGATCGAGCGCCAGCCGTGCAGCGGATGGACCTCCGGAACGGAACTGGCACTCTCTATCAGGTCTTCAGCCACGGGACCAACTGCCTTTCGGGTGTAACCGCCGGTCCGGAGGCTCGGCCGTGGAAACGTTGATGGGGCTGATCTTGTTTAGTCTGCCTGGTTTTCCGTGTTCCGGTAAGACCGCCGCAGCGCGAGCGCTGACTCTGAAGCGCCGGCCGGCGCGGCCCGCTTGCGGGGATGTCCTGTCCCGATCGTTGCGGACCAGCCCAGCCTGGCGATTTGTGCACCGCCAGACATGCCGGCACGCCGGGATGACGTCTGGCCGCCCGCTATCGGCTGAACGCCGGGGCATAGTCGCGGGCGAACTGCCGGACATCGGCCGGCGCCCTGCCGGTGATCTCGGCGACCGCCGGGGACACCGCTGCGGCCTCGCCGCGCCGGTAGTGCGCGTAGTCTTCCAGCAGGCCCGCCACCTGCCAGGGCGGCAGAGCCCCGCGCAGGCTCCCGGCGAAGGCCTCGGCCGGCACGTCGGTGAAGGTCACCGCGCGGCCGAGCGCGTCGGTGGGTGCCGGGGTTCGGGGAACCTCGCCGCCTGGCGCGGTCGAGGACTCCGGGCCGGGCCAGGGTTGCCCCTTGGTTACTCTGCGAATCCAGGGCCACCGGCTTGTACTCGCGGCCTGTACTCGCGGGACGTTCGGCACTTGTGCCTTGACCCTGGCCCTTTAGGGTCGGCGCCTAACAGGGGTGCTGCGTAGAACCGGGCTTGCGGTGACAACCCGCACCTATACCACTCGATGCTTAACCAGCGAGTCAGTTAGGGAGGAAATCATGGCGATCGCCATCTACTTGACCCCGCCATCCATGAGTGCTGCGCAATACGACGAGCTCATAAGCCGTCTCGACGCGGCCGGTGCAGGCACACTGCCCGGGCGCCTTTACCACGCCTGCTTCGGCTCCGGTGACAAGCTGCAGCTGTTCGAGATCTGGGAATCGCAGCAGGATTTCGGCAAGTCCATCAAGGCGACAATGCCCATCCTCCGGGAAATGGGCCTCGACCTCGGCCAGCCCATGGTTGAGCCGGTCTACAAAAGCATGCCGGGGCCTACCGTGAACGGGCAATGAGGCGGCGGTCATCCACGATATGGGCCAACGGCGGGCGTGGAGCGTTCGCTTACCGGTAATTCTCACCCCTGGCGGCCCTTTGGGTCGAAGTCATTGCCCCAAAGGGCCGCTAGGCTGAATGACGGGCGCCTTCCAGGAGTTGTTTCAGCATGTCGAGGCTGCGCGGCGGCTGCTTTGACTCTCAGGACGGCAAGCGGGCCGATCGGCCGCACCTGTCCCCGCGGAGCGACGTCGCCGCCGGCTCCGCGACCCGGTTCCATGATCCATGGGACGCCCTGGCGTTGACGCGCGTGCGCGGGCTGCGTGGCCCCAAAAGGACGAAGAACACCGTCAGGATCATGTTCAGCGGGCCGTATACCCGCCGTCGATCACAAGTTCGCTGCCGGTGACGAACTTCGCCTCGTCGGACGCTAGGTACAGGATGCCGTAGGCGATGTCCTCGGACTCGCCCAGATGCCCGATCGGATGCAGCCCAGTGAGCCGGCGTCGCGCCTCCTCGACATCTCCCAGCTCGCGGCAGGCGTTCTCGACCATCGGTGTCCAGATAAAGCCGGGGTGGACCGAGTTCACGCGGATGCCGTCCGCGGCATAGAACAGGGCGTCGGTCTTGCTCATGAGCCGCACGCCGCCCTTTGTGGCGTGGTACGGGGGCGAGTCCGGCGCACCGACCAGCCCGTAGATGGAGGACAGGTTGATGATGCTGCCGCCGCCCGCCTGCCGCATGTAGGGGATCGCGTGCTTGGTGCACAGGAACACGCCATTGAGGTTGACCGAGATGACACGGTTCCATTCCTCCAGCGTGACCTCGTGGGTGGGCTTGTTCACTCCGGCGATGCCCGCGTTGTTGACCAGGACGTCCAGGTGGCCGAACGCGTCCGCCACCGCCGCGAAGACGCGCTGGACGGCTTGTTCGTCGGTGGTGTCAAGCTGCCAGTACCGCGCCTGGCCGCCGCGCTGCTCGAGCTCATCCGCGGCTTCGAGGCCGGCCTCCGACTGGATGTCGGTGACCGCGACCTGTGCCCCTTCTCGTGCGAGCAGACCGGCGGTCGCGCGGCCAATCCCGTACGCAGCTCCGGTGACCACCGCAACCTTGCCGTCTACCCGGCCCATCTCTCCATCCCTTCCGAGCCCAGCCGCTCTGCACCCTGGACGGCCGCTCCGCATCCTTGGCCAGTACCACGCGCCCAACGCGGCCGAGCCCCGTGATACGTGCGAACCTATGAGATGCCGGACAGGTGTCCATCGGACGCAAGTCCCCAGGCCGGCGAGACTTCGGTCACCACTACTAACCACGCGCACGGATTGCCGCGGGAAAACCGGCACAACTCCAGGCCGGTCAGCCACGCCAGACCGTCCGCAGCGAGATCGTGCAGGCGGGAGGCGCGGCTCGGGCAACATCGCGCAGGCCGCATCGCGGTGCAGCCCGCGAGCAGGTCTGAGGTGCACACGTAAGCTGCGCGTGGGGGCTAGCCGCGGCGCCTGGCCAGAGATCCCGTTCGGAGGTTGTTCCCGTGATCGATCTTTCCGGCCGCGTCGTCATCGTCACGGGCGGCAACAGCGGCATCGGACTCGGCATCGCCCGCGGCGTCGCCCGGGCCGGCGCGTCCGTCGCCGTCTGGTCGCGTCGCCACGTGCGCAACCTCGCGGCGGTCGCCGAGCTGGAAAGGCTGGGCGCCACGGCCATCGGCGTGCAGTGCGACGTCAGCGACGAGGACAATGTGGCCGGCGCCATGCGGGAGACGCTGGACCGGTTCGGCCGCCTCGATTGCCTGGTCGCCAACGCCGGGACGACCGGCAAGCAGCCGTTCACCGACATGCCGCTCGGCGAGTGGCATCGCGTGCTGCAGGTCAACCTGGACGGCGCCTTCCTCTGCTTGCGGGAGGCGGCCCGCGTGCTGGTCGGGCAAGGGCAGGGCGGGTCGCTGGTGGGCGTGTCGTCGACCAGCGCGATCGACGGGGCTCCCGGCCAGCAGCACTACGCTGCCAGCAAGACGGCGTTGCTCGCGGTGATGCGCGCCCTCGCCGTCGAGCTGGCCCGGCACCAGGTGCGGTGCAACAGCCTCCTCCCCGGCTGGACCGACACCGAACTGCTGGCCGAGGCCAAGACACACGAGAAGTTCGTCACCGCCACGATCGGCCGGACACCGGTCCGCCGGTGGGGCACGCTGCACGATTTCGAGACCGTCGGGGCGTTCCTCGCCGACCCGTCGCTCATCTTCCATACCGGGGACAGCATGGTCGTCGACGGCGGCTACACGATCTTCTGATTCCCTATGGAGGATCGGTTGTCAAGCACTTGGCTTGACCGGCCGCTCGCACCGGGGTGGAGTGGTGCCGCGGGGAGGCCGAGGATATCGACCAGGGCAAGGTCGTCACCCAGGGCATCGCCAAGCAGCAGGTGCAGGACCTGCCGCCGGTGGACATCCATCACCCGAACGGGTAGACCCGCCAGCGTGCGGAAGAATGCACCGCCGCTGGGCTATGTGACCCATTCGCCCGGTATTCCCGCACAGAAAAGGCCGGACGCAGTTCGCGGGCTGGTGCCATGGACACAGGCATCATGGTTTCGGGACGAACGGCCCTAGGAGGCGGCCCGCGTACGGCACAACTTCTGAAGTGCAGCGATGTCATCGGGAAGGTGTCCCGGAGCTGAAGGAGAATCATGACCACACCGGCTATCGAGATTCCCGGCTACGTAGTGGGCACCTGGGACCTGGATCCCGTCCACTCCCATATCGGCTTTGCGGCCCGCCACATAATGGTGAGCAAGGTCCGCGGGCGGTTCAGCACATTCGAGGCCCAGATCGTCACCGCCGAGGACCCGCTCCAGTCCGCCGCCACCGCGACCATCGACATGAACTCCGTCAACACCGGCAACGAGACCCGGGACAACGACCTGCGCTCGGACAACTTCTTCGCTGCCGGCACCTACCCGGCCATGACCTACCGGTCCACCGGCATCCGCCGCCACGGTGACGGCTTCGTCATCGACGGCGAGCTGACCGTCCGCGGCGTGACCCGCCCGGTCTCGCTGAACTTCGAGATCAACGGGTTCGTCCCGGATCCCGGCGGCGGCACCCGGGCCGGGTTCTCAGCGACCGGTGAGATCAACCGCCTCGACTTCGGTGTCTGCACCAACCCGCCGATCGTGGGCCTGGCCAGCGAGAAGGTCCACCTCGAGATCGAGGCGGAGGCGGTGCTGCGCACGGAGCATTAGCGGAACGGCCGCAAGCCCGTCCCGCCTCACCCGGCCGCCGGACGTTGCCAGGCACCTCCGTGTCCCGGTCCATCGCCTTCTGGCCGATGCGCCGGGCGCCTCGCGCTCCGCATCGAGGCGGCCGGACAGGCCCGGCTGCCACGCAACGTGCACCATCGCGGAGCGCACCGTCGCCCGGTCCACCGGCTACATCAATGTCTGCGTCACGATTCCGCAGACCCGAGCAGTTCCTCGAGGACCTGGATCGCGCCGCTGATGCGCAGCAGCGTCGCCCGCAGTTCGGCGGCCCTGCCCTCAAGCTCGGCGAGCACCTGCTGCCCCTTCTGCTGTTCGTCCCGCAGCTCGCTGATCCGCTTCTCCGCCAGCTCCGGCATCATGACGACGCTCCCACGGCGGCGCGGAGCTCAGCTACCTCGGCGGATAGTTCCTTGACCGCCTCGGCCAGCAGCGCGGTGAGGTTCTGATAGCGGATGTGCTTGTACCCGTTGACCTCGTGGACCAGTTCGGGCAGCACCCCCTCGACGTCCTGCGCGATCAGGCCCACCCGGTCGCCGCCGAGCACCGCCCGCGCCTCGTCGAGTCCGTCCTGCTTCGCTGCCTCGTTCTGCGCAGCGGTGGCGCCGGGCCCGGCGCACAGGGTTTCCTCGATGTCCCTGGTGAGATAGCTGAACCCCTCCTCGCCCCACCGGTACCGGACTGCCTGGAGCCGCTTTACCAGGTCCAGGGCACTGCTGACCGGCCGCAGGTCGGTCTTGAGCCGCAGATCGGACGGCGCGGGCACATCTCCGCCGACGAATAGCCACTGAGTCGGGTCAACGCCGACGTTCCTGGAGCCGAGGCCGGACCAGCGACCTTCGCGTTGCAGGACTAGCCCTCCGCCGGCGTACACGGGGCCGTCGACCCACGCCGGACCCCTGACCAGCAGGCCGAGCGTTGCGCCGCCGGCGTTGACCACCTCAAGCCGGGCGCCCGGTGTCCCGGTGCCGATGCCGACGTTGCCGTCGCCCCGCACGCAGAAACGGTTTGCTCCGCCCGCGCCGGCGCCGGCGTCGCGCATGTTCAGGAAGTAGCTGGCCCCCGAGTTGGCTGCGCTGACGAACGACTGCACGTCGATCTGCAGCGCGGTGAACGGCGACCCGGACGCGGGGGCGAGGACGTGCAGCGGGCTGGCCGGCGCCGCGGTTCCCATGCCGATGCCCACGTTGCCGTTCGCCGCCACGGTGAGCCGCCATGTGTTGCCGTTCCAGAGCCCGATGCTGCTGGCGAACCCGCCCATGAACCGGTCCTGCGCCACCCACATGCCGCCGTCGTTGCTATTTGACCGCAGCCGCCCGTTGACCAGCAGGTCGACGTTCGTGCCGCCGCCGCCGACCACCTCAAGCCGAGCACCCGGTGTCCCGGTGCCAATGCCGACGTTGCCGCCCGGCATCACCTGGAGTCGCCAGTTCCCGCCGGTGTAGAACCCGACGTTCGCGCCGACGCCGCCGATGAACCGGTCTGCGGATACCCACAGCCCGCCATCGTTGCTGTTCGACTTCAGCCGCCCGTTGACCAGCAGGTCAATCGATGAGCCGCCGCCGCCGACCACCTCAAGCCGAGCGCCCGGTGTCCCGGTGTTGATGCCCACGTTCCCGTCGCCACGGACGCAGAAGCGGTTAGCCCCGCCCGCGCCCACGTCACGCATGTTCAGGAAGTAGCTGGCCGTCAGGTTGGCCGGGGCGACGAACGACTGCGCGTCGATCTGGAGCGCGGTGAACGGCGACCCGGACTTCGGGGCGCTGACGGTCAGCGGTCCGCCGATGCTCACCGTGCCGGCGCTGGTCGCCTGCAACGCGGCCGGACCGGCGCCTGGTCCGGGCAGCAGCACGCCCGAGTAAGAACGGACCGAGCTGTCTATCGTGACCCGGCCCGAGCTGTCCAGCGCCAGCGTCGCCAGCAGCACGGGCGACGCCTCGCCGGACCACTGGCTGCCCGACGCGAGCGCGGTGAGCTGCGGGCGTTCCAGCCAGCGGGTGAAGTCCCGGCTGCCGGCCACGGTCTGCGGATCCTCGGCGCTGGCCAGGTAGCTGAGGTACAGCTGCACGCCTTGCTTGTTGTTGAAATCCGCGGCGGGCAGGTCGACGTTCGCGGCCTGGGCCAGCACCAGCTGCCAGCCGTTGTCGTCGATCGCCGTGCCCGGTGCGACGGTGACCTGGTTCGCTGCGGTCGAGGTGACGGCCAGGCCGTCGGCGACCCCCGGCCCGTGCAGCAGCCGGTTGATCCGGTGCTCCCGGTCGAGCTGGTAAGCCTGCTCATCGATGAAGTCCTGATCCTGCAGGAACTGCCCGTCGAAGTACCGGACCCGCTTCTCCACGACGGCAGGCAGGTCATCGTTGGCCATAGTGCTCCCCTTACAGTCGCGGGATCGTCGTTCCGAGCAGGGTGTTCGTGCCGAGGATCAGCAGCGGCCAGTCCGTCTGCTCGTGCAGCTTCTCCGACACCAGCCGCATCGTGGGCACGGCGAGTTGCAGCGCGTAGTAGGTGTGGGCCGGCTTCTCCTGGTCGATGATGGCGCGGGCGATCTGCTGCTTGGTCTGGAGCAGCTTCGGGTCCGCCACGCTGAGCGTGAGCCGCACCTCGAAGAAGAACGGCAGGGCGTCGAAGGTGTCGAAGATCTCGACGTTCTCGCCGGTGTACAGATTGAGCATCTGCTGCATCCCGTCCGGGGTGCCGCGCAGCCTGTACAGCGGCACGATCTTGGCGATGAAGTCGCGCTTGGTCGCCTCGTCCCAGTCGGCGCGCAGGGTGAGCGCCACCCATCCGGCCAGCCAGGGCAGGAAGTCCTTGCCGGTCGTCTCCGGGTCGAAGTACCGGGACAGCGTGCTGATGACCGTCTCCAGCCCGGCCGTCCCGGTTGTCCCGCTCAGCACCGTCTCGAACGCGAGCAGGAACTGCCCCGCGAACGGATCCTGCCGGAAGATCGCCGGCAGGTAGTCGAGGTAACTGCTCTGCGAGTCCATGAACGCTCCTAGGACGGGTAGCTCTGGCCCGTGGCGTCGTACGCCACGAGCGGGGTCGCGCCAGGCTGCACCAGCTCGCCGGCTTCCAGCAGCACCCCGTCCGGCTGTTCCCGGTCGGCCGCGCCCGGCGCGGTGACCTGGACATCCTCCACGTAGCGCACCAGCGGCCGTCGTTCGAGCACCGCGGACGCCTCCGACACATAGACCGCCCGGCCGAACGGCCACCCGGTTCCCGCGGGGCCCTTCAGCGGGTCGTAGTAGTCCAGCAGGGCTTGCCGGGCATCGGCGAGCGCGTCCTGCGCCACCGCGTCGTCGCGCAGCGCCAGGTTCGCCGAGATCTGCACGGGCAGGTACACCGGCCCGACGACATGGAGGCGCGTGGTCAGCGTCCGCCGCAGGTTGAGGAACTGCAGCAGCGCGTCGTTGAGCCCGCTGTCGCCGCCTTGCGCCGGGACTACCACCAGGCTCACGTGCGCCGGCGCGTCGGCATTGCGCGCAGCCGGGTCGGCGGCCTCCAGGTTACGGCGGGGTATGCAGTGCACCCGCGCGAGCTTTTTGCCGTCGGTCCAGGTGTTCAGCGCCAGCCACTCGAAGTCGGCGGCGGTGACGGCGCGGTACCGCTCGCGCAGGCCGAGGATCGTCGTCCGGATCGCGTCGTCCAGGCTCGCCCCCGAGGGCCGGACCCAGTCCGGCCCGTTCAGCAGCCGCAGGAACGCCTCGGTGCTGGCGGGCGGCACCTGGCTGACCTGGAACAGCAGCATCTCGGTGAGCCAGGCAAGCAGCTCGACGAGCGTGATGCCCGGGTCGCTCGGGTTGTAGTTGGTCCATGCCGGGTCCAGGGTGGGGATCAGCGCCTGGGCCTGCGCCGTCAGGTCGGCGTAGCTCGTGTCGTCAAGATCCGGCAGCGGTATCGGCATCGGTCCTCCTTACCCCAGCACGACGCTGATGTCGTGCGGACCGGAATAGACCAGGGCACGGTCGATCCAGGTCCACTGGTCCTGTTCTCGCTGGGGCGCGTCAGACGGCTGGTTCAGCGGCCGCTTCAAGATGACCCGGATCAGGTCCGCCTGGGTGGCGCCGGTCTGCGGCTGGTAGTCCACGCCCAGCGACCGGACGTGGTCCACGCCGCTGACCGCCTCGAGCACCGCCGACAGGTCCGACTCGTGCGGCCACTGGCCGAACGCCCACCCCTGCCCGGCCGGCCCGCCGGTCCGCGGGTGCAGGTAGCTGGCCAGCGCCGTCCTGGCCCGGTCCCCGGACGCGTCGGCGTCCGCCACCGAGACGACCACGACCGTAGCCGTGACCGTCACCGTGATCCACTCAGGACCCGCCACCCACAGTGTTGCCGTAGGTGGGCAGCGTTCCCGCAGGTAGTCATCCACCTGCGCCAGCAGAACGAGACTTGGCGTCGGCTGCGGGGAACCTGGCTCGTCGGGCACGACGATGACGCCCATCCGCCCGGCATCGACCGCCAGATGATCATCATTGGCCGCAGCCGGCGGCTTGGCCGGGTCGACCCAGAGGCTGAGCGGATTGAACGTAGGGACGATCGCGGCCGCGGCGGCCACATCGGCCGAAGCGGCGATGGCCAGGTCCACCAGGTCCTGCGCGGCGACAGCGCGGTCGCGGTGCCGCAGGATTTCCGGTCCGCGTGCCTTCACCCGGCCGACCGGCTCGACGGGGGCGCCGCCCTGGCTTGGCTGGTTGTTGGTGACTCCGTCGAGGTAGGGCACGCTGGACTTCAGCTCCACGATCGCAGCGCCGGCCCGGTTGCCCTGCTCGCCGCCACCGGTGCGGTAGGTGAGGCGGATGTTGTTCTGCCCGGCGGGCGGGATCATCCCGTACGCGCCGTCGCCGAACTGGATCACGCCGGTCAGCGTGTCGATCGTGTAGCGCCGGTCCTGCGGGCCGGACTGGTAGAAGTCCGGTACCGGATCCCATTGCACCCAGATGTCAGCCGATTCCCGCACGGTGAGCTGCTGGCCGGGCTGGACGGGCGTCTGTGCCACGGTGAACACCTGGCCCGGGTCGGCGGTGGCGGAGCCGAGGATCTCATCGGAGATCGTGGTGACCTGGGCGGCCCAGATGGTGTTGAGCAGCACCCGGCGCAGCTGGGGCGGCAGCGGGAACGTTCCCGCCTGCCACCGCAGCCGGAGCCAGCACAGCTCCTGCCCGAAACAGGCGCGGGGGACGAGGTCCGCCGGGCCGACGAACGTCACCAGGCCACGGTCGCTGAGCGTGCTCGTCTCGTCGACCGCGGCCAGCTGGGCCCATCCGTCCAGGCTGGAGTACTCCCAGGTGAGCTGCACCGGTCCGGGAGAAAGCGCCAGATCCGGATCGGGGCCGGCAAGCTGGCCCGCCGCTACCTGGTCCGGTGTCGGTGGCTCCACCTCGAGGAACAGCGTCACCGACCGCCGGCTGAACGCCTGGCCGAACCCGAGGTAGAGCGCCGGCCCGGTGTCGGCCGTCGGGGTGAACGGGGTGAACGGGTCGCCTTGCCCGGTGCTGGCGGTCGTCGTGCGGTCGGCATAGGCGAAATCGTTGTAGGTCAGGCAGGCCGTGGCCGAGGTAGCTGGCTGTGGTGCCGGGGTCACGGCGAACGTGATCGCGCTGACCACCGGGGGCGCGTACGTCGCCTGCTCGTACTTGTAGGTATGGTCCGGGTTCTGCTGGTAGGTGGCGGGGCTCCCGAAGCCGCCCGCCGCGATCCGCGCCCGCAGCCAGTAACCCTGCTGGCCGTTGACGGCGGACGGCGCGATCGGGTCCGGCAGGGTGACGGTGAACTGGCCATCGAACTGGAACGGGAACGTCACGGCGGCACCGTGCCACTGGGTGCCGTCCGACACTTCCCACGCGATCTTGAGGTTGCTGTCGGTGAAGACCTCTGGCACCGGCGTGTTCACCGCCCGCGCCGGGTTGACCAGCGTGACGCTGACGGTGACGGCGGTACCAGGGCTGGCCAGCGTATCCGGGCAGGCTACGTAGAACACGTCGCTGAACTGCGGCTCCTGGCCGAACGGGTAGAAGTCCATGCTCAGGTCGATGGCGCTGCCGTCGTAGAACGCGGCCGGGGGCGGCACCGGGCTCGCGGCAGCCGTGGACGGCGGCCGGCCGGCAGCCTGCTGGCCGGCACCGGGCTGGCCGGTGCTGGGCTGGCCGGCCACGGTGATCCGGCTCAGCGTGGGCGGCTGCCAGTCGTAGCTCACGGTCAGCGTCGCGATTTCCGGCTGGGTGGTGTAGCTCCCAGTGGTGACGCCGGCCCGGAGCCAGCGCCCGGAGCGGGTGCGGTAGATGGTTTCCGGCCAGTTCACCGGGATGCGGAAGCTGATCGCGCCGTTTTGCGTGAAGGCGTTGGTGCCGTCGGCAAAGTCCGAGCCGGTGTTCAGCGGCTGCCAGCCGCCGTTGGTCTGGTAGTACCAGCTGAGCTGGAGGTTGGTGCCTGTTCCCGGCTGAGAGAGGCCGACCTGTATCGTCGCCAGCGCGCCGCCGGCCACGAAGGCCTGGCCCGCGCTCAGGTAGAACTGGTTGCCGGTCAGCGGGAACCACGGGAGCGTGAGGTCCTGCGCGTTCTTCGCGCCGATGGCGATCGATTCGGGGACCAGGCCGGCCCGGCCGGGTGGCAGCGGCAGGTCGAGCTGCGCACGCAGCCAGCCTGCCTGGACGTCGTTGACCGGCGAAGGAGCCAGGGCAGGCAGTGCCCGCAGCGTCACCTGCCAGGCACCGGCCAGAACGCTGGCGCTGGCGGCGGCGGGCTGCCAGCCGGTGCCGTCCCAGTACGCCCAGCTGATCGGCCAGTTCTGCCACTGCCAGGTGTCCGGTGTCCCCAGCGTGAGCACAACGTCCCGGACACCGGGCTGGGTGAGTACCGGGTCGCAGGCCAGGAACAGCTGGTGCGGGGACGGCCGGTCGCCGGCGAACACCGCGAACGGCTGGCCCACTCCGCCCGTGGCCTGCTGGCCGCGGTCGCTGTAGGTGTCGTTCCCGGTGTCGCTCACGTACGCGGCGACCAGCTGGGACTGGGTGATGGCGAGGGGCCGTTCGGTCTCGAAGATAACCTCGTCCTGCTCCCCGGCCAGCGGCGGCGCCGCGGCGAGGGTGCCTGCCGGGACGATGGCCTCCACCGGGGTGTTCGCCGACAGGTGGAAGGTCAGCGGCACCCGAGCCGCGCGCGGCGGGATCTGCGCGGCGCCGATCAGGTTGAGGAACGCGAGGTAGTTCTTGTCCGGTGCCTGGTTCAGGCGGTCTATCACCAGCTCGGCGAAGTGGCCGAACACGCCGATCAGCGCCTGGCCCGGGTCCGGCTGCCCGTTCGCGCCTGGCTGCCATCCGCTGAACTTCGTGGCGAACCCCGTGGTCTGGGCGACGACGTCGGCGTAGCTGCGCGTATCGATCAGCGGCGGCTGCTCCATCACTGCTCCAGGTAGAACGGGTATACGAGGTTGAACCGGCTGTTGGTCGAGCGCACCTGATAGTTGATCTCGATGTTCAGGACGTTGGACTGGTTCGGGTCGGGTGCCGCGTACACGTCGAGGACGTCGATGCGCGGCTCCCAGGTGGCCAGCGCCTCACGGACCGCACGGGTCACCGTGGTGGCGGTCGCGGCGTTGTTGACGGCGAAGACCAGGTCATTGATGCCGCAGCCGAAGCCCGGGCGCATCACCCGCTCGCCCGGTGAGGTCGCCAGGATCGTCCAGATCGACTGCCGGACGCTCTCCTCGCCGTCGCTCGTCAGCGCGATGTGGTGGCTGGCGTCCTGGCCGATGGGGAAGTTCCAGCCGAGCCCGAGAAAGCTGGTGTCAGCCAATGAGGACACTTCCGGAGGCGACCACCGTCCCGGCCGGGATGTCCGCCGGGTCGTTGCACGTGAGGGCCTTGTCACCGGCCCGGACGGCGGGCTTGCCGTTGATCATGACGGTCGCGCTGCCCTTCTGCACGGTCCCCTTGTTCGTCGGGGGCCGCTGGAAGCTGGTGCCTGGTGTGGTCGGCACGTGCGACGGGGTGTTGTTCGCGACACTGCCCACCGTCGCGGCGGGCAGGCCGGAGATCTTGACGTCTGTGCTGAGCCCGTCGCTGAGCACGCCGGAGAAGGGGTGAGGTAGCGGTGCGGGGGCGGGCGGCGTGCCGGGCACCATGACGACGTGCGTATCGACGGCGACCACCCGGTCGCCCTGCTTAGCTGCTGGCTGTCCCATCGGATCGTCCCGTCTGCTGCTAGTTGATGTTCACCACGCTGCCCTTGAGGGTGAGCTGACCTGCCGCCGTGACCTCCATGGCCTGGCTAGCCTCGATCTTCACGCCGGATTTCGCGGTGATCTCCACGCTGTTCCCGCTCAGCGTCAGCTTCCCTTCGCTCGACTGGACCGTGATGTCGCTGGCGGCGGTGATCGTGATGCTGTTGTCGCTGGCGCGGATGACGATCGTGTTCTTGCCGCTGCTGTCGATGATGTGGATCTGCGCATCGTCCGTGACGTCGGAGAACTTGATCGTGCTGCCGCCGCGCGACTTGATCATGCGCACTTCGTTCCTGCTGTCCGGGTCGGATACCGGCGGCTTGTCCTTGCCGTTCCACAGACCGCCGAGGACATACGGCATGTCCGGATTGCCGTGCTCGAAGGCCACCAGCACCTCGTCGCTGACGTCCGGCCGGAAGTAAAAGCCCCGGTCAGGTCCCGCCATCAGCGTGGCCACCCTGGCCCAGTCGCTCTCCACCCCATCGGCCATCCACGGCAGGAGCACCTTGACCCGGCCGAGGCCCTCGGGATCGTTGATGTTCGAGACGGTGCCAATGGCAACGCCGGGCAGGCGCACGTCGTTACTGGCCAGGGCGGAGGCGTAGGTATCCATCAGGCGGCATTCCTTTGCACGGTGAAGGAGGTCTGGTAGCCGTGTTCTGGTGTCATCGTGTGGGTGACCGAGGTGACGTAGTAGGGGCCGCTGAATCGCTGGCCAGCGCCGGAGATGCTGACGACCGTGCCGGCCCGCAGCTGCGGCCGCCCGAAGGCGACGACGTTGCCCTCGACAAACGCCAGCGCCCCGGTGCTGAACTGGCCGGCGGCAATGCCGCTGGCCTCGCCCAGGTTCTTGGCCGGCAAGCCGGTGAGGGTCGCGGCGGCCGCGCCGAATGCCCGGCGCGCCGTGGCCGGCCCGGATAGCCGGCTACCCGCGTACGGCGTCTCGCGCGAGGTGGCGACGATGGCCTTCTTCTCCTTGACGTCCCAGGCCCGGACGGTGAGCTCGGTTGGCTGGTTCAGCGTGCTGAGCCGGGGGCTGAACTCGGTGATGTCCTCGCCGAGGGACAGTTTGTCGTCGGGCGGGTCGGCGGTCCTGGGGGAACGGAAGTAGAGGACTTTGTCCCTGACGAAAATCTCGTACCCGATCAAGCTGGCCCGCCGCCGCAGGAACTCCAGGTCCGACTGGTTGCTCTGGATGACATAGCCCAAGATGGTCTGCGAGTCGTCGACCTCCATGCGCAGTCCCGCCTCGCGGGCGATCTGGGTGGCGATCGCGCTGTCTTTCATCTGGACGAACGTCCGGGTCTTGCGGCCCCTGGCCAGCCGGTGCCGGCGGTCATAGCCGCGGACCATCAGCATCGGCTGCCGGCCGGCGGTGAAGACCGGCTCCAGGCTGGTGATCTCGGCCTGCATCACCTGGTGCAGGTCGCCGACGTAGCCGAGCCAGATCGCCACCTCGCTGCCGACCGCGAACTGCTTCGAGTCGGACCAGGAGACCTGGAGCTTCTGGTCGTCCCAGTTGTGCAGTTCCAGCGTGAACATGCCGAGCGCCTGCAGGTCTTCCTGGACGGTGACCGCGCGCAGGTCCGACCGCGCGCCCGCCGGCAGCGGCATGCCGTTCACGTATATGTTGACGTCGGGCAGCATGGCGGCCTCACTGTCCCGGATTCGGGGTGGTCAGCTTCGGGATGGTCAGCGTCGTGCCAGGGACCAGATCGCGCGGGTTGACGATGCCGTTGGCCGTCGCGATCGGCCGCCACAGAGCCGGATCGCCGTACTCGTCGGCGGCGATGCTCTGCAGCGTGTCGTAGCGCTGCACCTGCCGCACCTTGATCACGTCGGCGGAGTGCAGCTCCGCGGCCCTCGCCGTCCCCTGGCTGCCAACCTCGGTAAACTCGCAGGTCAGCGTGGCCCGTACCGGTGTGCCGTCGTCAAGGAACAGCGTGAACCGCTGGTGCAGCATGGTCAGCACACCGGTGAAGATGTCGAAGACACCCCAGCGCAGGTCGCACACCGGCGGGCGGTGCAGGTCGGTGTTCACCTCGACCAGCCGGGCGATCTGGTCGGTGTGCTGCCGTACGTCGGTCGACGTCCGCCCGGGAAGCAGGCTGGCGGGCAGGAACGACGCCGCCACCTGCGCAGCGGACAGCGTGTCCGACCTGGACTCGTACGTGTCAAAGAACAGCTCGATGGCGAACGTCTCCGCCTCCACCGACCGGAATTCCTGCTCAACCTCCTTCCCGCTCGACCCGCCCTGGCCGACCGCGTGCTCTTGCTCCCACCGGGCGGTCCTGGTCAAGGCGATCTCGGCCGGGTTGAACAGCGCCTCGATCTTGCCCTGCGGCAGGTTGAACCGCTCGTAGTACATGGTGAGCTTGTGCAGCTGGCCATCACCGCTGCCGAGCCCGAGCAGCTCCGACACCGCCCGCGCCTTGTTGAGGCTCATCGCGGCAACCCCCTGCGCTCTCGTTCAATGGCCGCGTGATGCTCCAGCCTGCGCTGCACGGTAGTAACCACCCGGTCGATATCAACCGACGCCGCCCGCCGCGCCTCCCGCTCCCGCGCCAGCGGATCTTCCCGCCGTGCTGCTGCCGGTTCCCGTGGCAGCAGCGAGGCGATCACCTGAGCAAGCTCCGCCCGATTGACGCCCGCCACACCCGCCTCGACCCGCGCAAGCGGCGCCTCAGTACGGGTAAGCGGGGCCCCGGAACGCGCGAGCGGCGCAGCGGCACCTCCACCCGGGGTCGGCCAGGACCGCTGCATCCCCGGCATCCCCAGCCCCCACGCATCGCGCCTGGGCTCCCGCTCACGCACCACCAGCCGCTCTCGCGTTGCCGGCCGTTCCTGCACCACTGGCCGCTCCCGCACCACCACCCGGGCGGAACCCTGACCGTTGGAATAGCGCTCCGTTTGACCCGCGCCTGCCGGGGTGCCCTCGTCGCTCCGCAGTCGCGGTTCCGGCCCTGGCGGACTTGTGTGACGCACGTCTTCATGGGGCGCGATCCGTGCGGCAGGAGTCCCGATGGCGGGGCGACTTTGTGCGGCACGAGTCTCGGTGGCGGGGCGGGGTTGTGCGGGTCGAGTCTCGGTGGAGGGCGGTGGAGGGGCGGCCGGGTCCGCAGGCCGTGGCCGCGCGGCATCCCCGGGGGGCCGAAGGGTGTCCGGGCTCCGCATATGCCCCTGCTGCCTGGCGCCCGAGGGGGCATACGGCTCCACATTCGGCGCCCGCGAGGGCATGGTGCTCCACGTCCGGCCAGGGGGAACCGGCGGCGCCGGCTGCGCTGCGGTGGATTGCGCGACGGTGGGGCTCGGCGGAGCCGGTTTCGGGGCAAGGGTGACGACTTCGGTAGCCGCTGGGAGGGTGGCGTGAACGATGAGGGGCGTGGGGTCGGCGAAGGTGGCGGCGCGGGCGAGGAGGAGGGCGGATAGCGGCGGGGTGGCGGTCCTGCGGGTGTGGCGGGCGAGGATCGCGGGGCCCTGGGTGACGTCGATGCAGCCGGGGCGGCTGGTCCGGTGCCAGAGGCGGGTTGGCAGGTCGCTCATGGCGGGCTACCGGCCGGACAGCCGGGCGAAGTCGCCGGTCAGGGCGATCGCCTGGCCCGGCAGCGGTCTGGTCAGGCCTTCGTGGGCGAGCTCGAAGGACTCGATGGCGACCTCGCCGCCGGTGGCGCTGAACGAGGGACCGGACCAGCGGACCGGCAGGGCGTTGTGGAAGTTCCACCACGTCACCGGGATCTGCCGGGAGTCGAGCAGCATGATCGTGCCGTTCCGGCGCTGGATCGCGCCCAGGGTCGTGTTGTAGTACCAGTTCCACAGCGTGTCCAGTGAGGTCAGGCCGTGGCTGAGCACCAGGTTTGAGTAGCTGGTGTGTACGGGGAGCTTGTGCACGAAGCCGTTGACGCCGCCCTCGCGGTATTCCTCCACCTCGACCTCGCTGTCCAGGCCGCTCACCTCGGAGAACCCGCCGACGAGCAGCCCTTCGATCTCCACCGCGAAGTTGAAGGCCTGATACGGCGTCGTCATCGCCTGCCTCTCTCGTTCATGAGCCGTTCGCTAGCCAGCCGCTCGTTGATCCGGGCCGCTTCCGTCACCCAGCGCTGTCGTTCCCTGTGGTCCAGCCGCATGATGTCCTGATAGGGCCAGTGGAAATTAAAGGCCAGGTACGCTACCTCCTCGTGCAGCCGGTCGACGGGGTAGCGCGCTATTCCCCCTGGCTGGTCACCTCCACGTCGAAGTCGCCGTCGCAGTGCGGGCAGGTCACCTGGAGCCGGGTGTGGCCGGTCTGGTTGATCCGCTGGTAGACGTCCTGCAGGTGGGCGAGGTCAGCCGCGTACAGGTTCTCGATCGTCCTGGGGTTGATGTGCTCGATGGCGCCGAGCCTGGTGATCACCCGGGCCAGCAGGATGATCACCAGGTAGCCCGGGTTCGCGCGGACCCTCGGGTCCTTGAGCGGCTCGATCTCGTCCACCGCCGTGGCCAGGCGCATCGCCCCGTCCCGGTGGACGGGGCCGTCCGGATCGGCGAGGCCGAGTGGGAGCGTGAACGGGAACTCGGTCTGAAGGGGTGGTGGCGCGGTGGTCACGTCCACTTGTCGACCTCGACCCGCTCACAGGCCAGGATGAGCTGCTCGACCGCCACGTCGTCGGTGCTGGCGCTGAAGCTCGGCCCGGTCCACTGGCGCGGCCAGCAGTCGTACAGGTTCCAGGTGATCTTGGAGGTGCCGGAGTCGTCCAGCAGCGATATCGAGATGTCGTGCCGCTCGATGGTGCCCTTCATCGCCTTCTCACGCCACTCCCACAGCTTGCTGTCGGAGGTGATGCCACGGCTGAGCGTGATATCGGAGTGAGTGACCAGCCCGGACAGCTTGCGGACGCTCGGGTTCTTGTCCGTGCCCTCCCGGTATTCCACCGCGTTCTGGCTGTTTTCCAGGCCGGAGCACTCACGGAACCCGGCCCGGGTGATGCCGTCCAGTTCGACAGAGAAGTTGTATCCGGCATAGGGATCGAGCCGGTCGGCCATGGCCGGGACCTCCTTATAGTGCTCTATGTTGGCTGGATGCTGACGCCGCTGGCGCCGTGGATGATGCGGACGATGATGAACTCGGCGGGGTCGGCCAGCGCCATGCCGACTTTGGTCACAACCATCCCCGCCTCAGTCACGTCGGGCGGGTTGGTCTCGCTGTCGCACTTGACGAAAAAGGCCTCCGCCGGGGTCCGGCCCTTGAGCGCGCCGCCCTGGAGCAGCCCGTCCAGGTACGCGGTGAGCTCACGGGTGATGCGCACCCAGAGCCTGAGGTCGTTGGGTTCGAAGGCCAGCTGCGGGAGATACGCCTCCAGCCATCGGCCCATGGTCAAGAACACGCGCCGCGCCGCGACAGAGCGCCAGGCCGGATCCGCGCTGAGCGTGCGCGCTCCCCAGACCCGGATGCCCCGGCCGGGCGAGGCGCGCAGGCAGTTCACGCCGCCGGCGGTCAGCCAGCCGATGTCGTCATCGCTCAGCAGCACCCGCAGGTCGAGCACCCCTTCGACGACCTCGCTGGCCGGGGCCGCCTGCACGCCGGTTTCCTGGTCGCTGCGGGAGTAGATGCCCGCCATGTGCCCGCAGGGCGGCACGTACTGCCCGGATCCGCCCGGCGTCGCGACCCACAGCCAGGGGTGGTAGAGCGCGCCGTCGTCACTGGCCAGCGCGGTCCGCTGCCTCTCGACGATGGGTATGTCGCTGGTCAGGACGGTATCCAGGATCGCGAACCGGCCGCCGGTGCGGTCGCAGTCGGCAAGGATCTGCTTCTGCAGGCCGGTGACCGCGGCGATCGCGGCGGCGTCCGGCGCGACGGCCGGGATCGGCGAGGGCATGATGTCGGGGCCGCAGACCAGGTCGACCGCGGTGACGTCCGCCAGGGCCGCCAGGCCGGCCTGGAGGGCGTCCGGCGGCGTGGCCGTCGGATCGAGGCGGACCACGTAGCACATCAGCCCGCCGTTGTCGAAGAAGCCGCGCACGGCGCAGTGCAGGTAGCCGATCGCCGGCTGCGGGCCGAACTGCTCCTCGAACTGCGGCCACAGCGTCAGCGGCGCCGGCCGCGCGATGTCGCCCTGGCCCGCGTAACCGAGGAAGGCGGGCACGCCGGCCAGCAGGGTCTGAGCGGGCGGCGGGAACATGTCGAGCCGGTAGACCCCGGGCGCATGCTGCGGTGTGGCCATCGTTTCCTGCTTCTACTGGCCCGGGCCGGCCCACTGGGTAAGGCGGAAGACGACGAACTCGGCGGGCTGCACCGGGGCGACGCCGATCTCGGTGACGAGCTGACCTTGCGCGCGGACGTCCGGCGGGTTGGTCGTCTCGTCGCAGCGGACGTAGAACGCCTGCTCCGGGGTGATGCCGACAAGTGCCCCGGCGGCCCACTGGCCGTTGAGGAACGCGCCCACGTTACGGCGGACCTTCGACCACAGATCCGGCCCGTTGGGCTCAAATACGGCCCATTGCATCCCGGCGTCGATGGACTCGCGCAGGAAGTTGATCAGGCGCCGCACATTGACGTACTGCCACTCGGAGACGGCGCCCGCGTGCGAGGCGAGGGTCCGCGCGCCGTACACCTTGACGGTGCCCTGGAACGAGCGGATGCAGTTCACGCCGTCCAGGTTCAGGGTGCCCTGGAGAATCTTGCTGACCGGGTACCGCAGGTCGAGCGCGCCGAGCATGATCTCGTTAGCGGGCGCCTTGAACACGCCACGTTCGGCGTCGCTGCGGGTGTAAACGCCGGCCAGGTGGCCGCTTGGCGGCACGGCGACACTGGCACCGGGCGTGCTGCTCGTCGGGTCCGCCACCGTGATCCACGGGAAGTAGAACGCGCCGTAGCCGTAGGTGTTGTCGGCGGGCCGCCAGATTCCGCTCGCGTCAGTGGTGATGACCAGGTGGTTGTTCGCGATATCTCTGGCGCTGTCGAGGACGGCGACCCGGTTCTGCATGGTCTGGCAGTGCGTGACGATGGCGTTATGTATCTGATTGAGCAGGGCCTGCGATGCGGCATCGTCGTCCGCCGGGGCGGGCGGAGGCAGCGGTGCGGCGACGATGGCGATCTCATCGATGCTCTCTAGCTGCCCAAGCGCGTTGTTGATGAGGTCGATGGTGACCGTCGCGCTGATGCGGATGACCCAGCAGCGGGTGCCGCCGTTGTTGAAGAACCCGAAGACGGCCTGCGCGAGGTACTGGTTAACCGCCTGGATGCCGCCGAAGTTCTGCGTGAACTCCATCCAGCTGTTGATCGCTACCGGGGTGAGCGCGGCCGCTTGCGTGTAGGCCGTGCCGGCGGCGTTGGCGGGCGTGCCCGCCGCGGGGATGTCGGCCGAGACGCCGATGAACGCGGCGGTGCTCGTCCCGACGCCGGCGATCGGCTGTACCGCCGACGAAACTTCCTCTACGTAGACGCCCGGCCACGTGTAGGAGGCAGCCATGTCTCACTCCCGTTCATCATGTACTGATCTGTTTGAAGTTGAGGACCCGGTCCTTGACCGCCGGGCCGGCGTCGACGGGCGCGAGGGCGCTGACGCTGATGGTGACCGCGTAATGCAGGGTGGTCTTGGGCCTGCCGCCCATGGCCTGCCAGAACTCGCTGAGGCTCTGCAGGTGCGAATCGGAGATGATCCTGGCGGGCAGCGGCGGCTGCTGCCCGGCGAGCTCGCCGGTCAGGTAGCTGGCCGGGATGGTGCGATGGCTGAGCAGCACTTTCATGACCTCGCCGAGCAGCCGATGCTCGTCGTGGGACGGGTCGGGAGCGCTTGAACTCGGCCAGGCGGTGATCAGGTAGGAGCAGGTGACCCGCACCGGCGGCGGGGTCCGGGTGAATCTGCCATCCTGCTGCTGCTCCAGATCCCACTGCGGGCTGCGCAGGTTGAGGTCTTCGCGCACGTCGTACAGGAAGAACCCGATGGCCGGCAGGCTCACCCCGGACCCGGGGAACTGGTCGTCGGGGGACGCGAAGCTGATCGCGACGTTCTGCACGGGCAGTTCGGCCCGCAGCAGCGCAGCGAGCGTCGCGTCCAGTTCCTGCAGCATGGTACCCGTGATAACAGGCGTCTGTTCCAGCGGCATCTGCCGCCGTGTCAGCGCAAGCGTCTCAGCCGGGCGTACCAGGGCAGGGCCGAGACGTCCGTGATCCAGGCGGCAGCGCTCGCGCGCGCCGGCGGCAGGCTCGCCCTGGCCGGACAGGCGCTGCTCCGCCGCCAGCCCAGATGCGAGGATTCCGATGCGGCTCATGTACGACCGTGTCCTCCGGCCGGTTTTCGGGCTGGCGGAGAATTAGAGCGGTAATGTGCTGAGTTCATCGGCCGTCAGGACCTTGCCCATCTTCTGGTACTCCCGGCGGGTCGCGTGCAGCACGTGCGTCATGGTGACCACGCCGCCGTCGGCGGCGGCGAGGAACGCGCCGGCCAGTGCGATGTTGCGGATGCTGCCGCCGGCCACTTCGATGCGGCGGGCGAGGAAGTCCAGGTCCAGGCTGGCATCGCGCGGCAGGGTGGCCGGCCAGATCTGCTCCCAGATGCGGCGGCGGTCCGCGACGCCGGGGAGCTGGAACTCCACCGTCACGTGCAGCCTGCGCACGAACGCCTCGTCCATGTTGCCGCGCAGGTTGGTGGCTAGCACGACGACGCCGTCGTGCTCCTCCATCTTCTGCAGCAGGTAGCTGATCTCGACGTTGGCGTAGCGGTCGTGGGCGTCGCGTACCTGTGTGCGCTTGCCGAACAAGGCGTCGGCCTCATCGAAGAACAAGATGGCATTGCTGGTCGCCGCCTCGGCGAAGATGCGGGCCAGGTTCTTCTCCGTCTCGCCGATGTACTTGCTGACCACCGAGGACAGGTCGATCTTGTACAGGTTGAGGCCCAGGGCGTGGGCCAGCACATCGGCGGCCATCGTCTTGCCGGTACCGGGCGGGCCAGCGAACAGGATGCCGAGGCCCTTGCCCATCGCCAGCTTGCGGTCGAACCCCCACGTGTCGTACACAAGGTGGCGATGCCGGACCTGGTCATGGATCTCGCGCAGCTGGGCCGTCTGGTCCGCGGGCAGCACGATGTCATCCCAGGTGTAGTGCGGGGTGATCTGGACGGCAAGTTCGGTGAGCTTGCGGTTGGAGTGGAGGCGGCAGGCCGCGTGCAGGTCGGACGCCGTGATTCGCGGGATTACCGGAGCCGGGGCCGACCCCGAGGCCCGGGCAAGCACCAGGTTGCGGGCGGTGCTCGCGGCGTCGCGGATCTGGCCGCCGGTCAGCCGGAACCTGCCGGACAGCTCCGCCAGGTCCGGTGTGAGGTCGGCCAGGTCCGGTGTGAGATCGGCCAGGTCCGGTGTGAGATCGGCTGCGGCGTCCGCCAGCGCCGTCCGCCACAGGCGCAGCCGCTCGTCCGGGCCGGGCGGCGGGAACGTGATCCGCAGGAAACTGACCCCGCGACGCGTGCCCGACGGTTCCCAGGGGATCGTGCCGGACAGGAACACGGGCGCGTCGAGCGCATCCAGCACGGTGAACAGGTCGGTCAGCCTCGGGTCCTCCTGCTGGCCCAGCAGTGCGTCGAAATCCCGCCAGAGCAGGAGCGCTCCGCGCAGCTTTGCCTCACGGCCAGCCAGGCGGGTCAGCGTGGCGAACTCATCGGTGCCGGCAGCTGCCAGCCGTCTGCCCGCCACTGTCAGCAGCGGCCGCGCCATGGCCCGGCAGATGGCAGCGGCCGCGGTTCGCTTGCCCACGCCATATGGCCCCTGGAAGTACAGGATCGAGGCGGCGGGAGCATTCCCGGTGAGGCGAGACAGCCGCATGCGGAACGGGCCGGGAAAAACCGGCTCCACGGCGCGGCTGCCGGCAGGCACGATCGTCACATATTCCCGGAGCCGCTCGTCGATGGTGTCGACACTGCCGCTATCGCCGGGGCCGTGGCCTTCACCGTCGTCGAGGCCTTCGCTGTCGTCGAGCACGAAGCTGGCCACGCGCGGGTCCAGCCGCAAGGCGCTGTCCAGCAAGGATTCCTCGGGCACGGTGTGCAGTTCCAGCAGGTGGAACCGCCGCAGCGGGGCCGCCGCGGCGAACCGGGTCCGTGCGGACAGCTTGGCGTCCAGGTCGGGGCAGAACAGGCTGACGGCCAGGTCTACGGTGGGCAGCCGACGGGTGACGTCGTCTTGCAGGTAGGCGTAGAGGCGCTGGTAGCTCCGGTCCAGCTCCGGGGCGAGACAGAGCAGGATGACGTCCAGGTCGAACGCGGTCAGGCCGAACATCCCGGCCAATGCGGCGAGCCGGAGCGGGACACCCTGGCTCAGGCTCTCCGCCGTCTGCTCGGCGATGTCACGCGAAAACTGGTCCAGTCTGGCCTGCACGGCGGTCAGCACCTGCGCCGGCAGCGGCACCCCGGCCCAGAGCGGCTGCCCGATCGCCTTATCGAGAAGCTCGTCCGCTTCGGCGTCGGGGATGTAGAACGCGGCAAGCTCGCCCGCCTCACCCCGTGCCTGGCGGGCACGCCACACCTGGACACGGAGCAGCAGATCGAGGCGTTCCAGCTCGGCGAGAACATGCCGCCGCGACGTACGGTACATGGACCCGCGCCTAACCCGCTTCTTGCATCCGGCTGGCCGGCCCGAGGTGCTGCTGCACCTGGCGTTGCAGCGCGGTGAGGCTGGCCTGAATATGATCGAGGCTCGCCTGTAGTCCGAGGAGCAGTTCGCTGCCCCCGCCCGCGATGTCGGGGTCCGGTCCGAGCCTGTCGCCGCGGACCTGGTCGTACAGCGCGATCGTCTCGCGTGACGGGGGTACGTTGAACTGCTTCGCCATGGCCGACGCGCAGCGCTGGTACTGATGCAGTGCGGTGGTGCGGTCGCCAGCCTGGCAGTACAGCCGCATCAGATTACGGTGAGTGCATTCCCGTGCCGGGTCATAGCGCAATATGCGCTGACCGTACGCCACTCCCAGGCTATAGCGCTGGCGAGCTTCGCAGTGTGACATTAATTGCTCCATCATGGCAAGGTTGACCAACTGGAGCCGGTCGCGTTCATATACGCACCAGTCCTGGTACCAGGCTTCGATAAGATCCCCGCGGTATAGCGCAACGGCCGCCTCCAGGGTCTGCGCCTGCCGATCAGTCAATTCCCGGCCGGGAATGTCACGATGAATGTCGTGCGCCTCCTCGAATGCCGCCACATCCAGCGACAAGGCTGCCTTCGGGTTAATTCGGATCCAGCCGGAATGCGCGATGAGCAGATCGCTGCTCATCAGCGCTGACTGAAGCCGCCAGATGGCCTGCCGGAGATACTTCCTGGCGAGGGAATCCGGGGTATCCGGCCAGAGCCGGCCTGCCAGTGCCTCACGCGCATGCCCGCGCTCGCGATGCAGAAGCAGATAGCATAGAAGCTCCATCGCTTTTGCCGATAGGCCGGGCAGTGGCTCTCCGCCACGGTCAACGGAAATCTGACCGAATAGCCTGATCTTAAGGCCGGACATCTCGATACCGATAGCGGAAGCGCCAATTAAAGGTGGCATTCACTCTTGTTCCCCTCCTCCCCCGAGAGTGGTATGCATGCCATCTTGAAGCTAAAGGTAGGCGACTAATTCGCAAGAGTCAAGATGATCCGGGCGATTCCCGGTTAACGCTGATTTCTGCTACGGAGCGAAGCGGCCAGGCCTCGATGATTCAGGGGTCGGGCGAAGCCGTTACTGATTGTATTGTGCCGGTTTTCGGCCATAGTGTCCGGTTCGCGGGTTTCCGGCGTGTGACGGTGCTGCCGATGTGCTCGGGCTGGCACCGGCTCCGACCGCGCCGGTGCTGGCTCCTTTCCGGATCGCAGGGATGGGATGGCTGATCAAGCGGATGCCGTCAGGGCGTACAGCCGCTGCCAGCAGGCCAGGAACGCCTCTTTCCAGGGCCAGGTCCGGCTGATCTTCAGGATGCGCTGCCGGGCGCGGCGGGCCAGTGCGAGCACGGGCTGGAGTTCCCACGCTGGCGCTCGCGGGCGCTTCGGCTCGATGCGCCGGTGCGGGTCCAGCTTTGGCGGCCGGGAACAGATCGAACTCCCGGCGGGACATGGAGTACTCCTTGTCAGCCGGGCGGAACGTAGAGCGCACGCCGCACATTGCATGCGACCCTTTACACTATCGCCAGCGAATACAGCGCCAGCAAGCCCGGTCAGCCCTGCGAGGACTTTATGCTCTGCGAATCCTAAAGTCACTCAGCTTGCCGGCCGGGCCGCTGAATACGGTCAGGAGCCCGGGGCGTCGCCATGTCCGGAGGACGCCTGCAGCGCATCCGTCAGCAACGCGGCCAGCGCATCGAGCTGCACGTCGGCCGAGGAGGAGACGTCCTGGTCCGACCCGTCCAGCGCCCGGGCGGCAAGCCCCGCCTTGCCGTCGATCAGCTCGGCGATCCGGGCGTCGATGGTCTGCGCGGCGATGATGCGCCACGCGGTGACCGGTTCGGCCTGCCCGATGCGGTGGCTGCGATCGATGGCCTGGGTCTGCTCCGCGTCGGTCCAGGACAGCTCGGCCAGCACGATGTTTGAGGCGACCTGCAGATTCAGGCCCACGCCAGCCGCGGTCAGCGAGCACACCACGACCGTGACGTCCGGGTCGTTCGCGAAGGCGTCGATGTTCGCCTGCCGCGCCGTGGGTGCCTGGTCGCCACGGATCGACGAGAACCGCACCCCTTGCCGGGCGAAGGTCTCTTCCGCGGCGTCCATCACGGCGACGTGCTTGGCGAAGAAGACGACCTTGCCGGCGCTGCGTGCCACCTGCACGGCGTAGTCCGCGGCCAGGTCGGCCTTCGCCTGGCCGATCCGCCGCATCACGGTGAACACGTTCTCGCCGGACTGCCCGGTCCTCGCATCCTTCAGCTCCGACCGGGCTACCCGGCGGACCAGGTCGTGGTCGATGCCTGCGACGCCGGCGCCGGAGGGCCGGTTCGCGAGCGCGGCCTCGTACCGGGCCACCATCCGGCTGGCGAGGTCCCGTTCTGCCGCCCGGATTGACCGGCCGGCCCGCCCGTCCAGCTCAACGGGGAGGTCGGCGATGCGGCGGGCGGGGATGTCGGCGGCCACGTCGAGCTTGCGCCGGCGCACGATGCCGAGGTCGATCACGCACTGGCGCGCCGCGGCGTCGAAGCCCCGGTCGGCGGGCGTCAGGCCGGTGTCCTCGAGCGCGTTCATCAGCTCGTCCAGGGGCCTGCTGTCGTCGGTCCAGCCGAGGAACTGCCAGATCGCCCGGAAGTCCTCGATGTCGTTGATCAGCGGGGTGCCAGTCAGCGCCATCAGCAGGGGCCGCGCCGTACGGGACCGGATGCGGCCGGAGAGCGCGAGGACGTGCTGCGAGCGCTGCGAGGTCTTGTTCTTGATGAAGTGAGCCTCGTCCACGACCATGCCGCGGAAGCCGAAATCACCGAGCCAGCCCATATGACGGTCGAGCACCTCGTAGTTGAGCACGACAATATCGGCGAAGCCGTCGGCAGTCTTGCCGTCGCCCTGCACCACGGTGGCCGGGTGGTGGGGCGTCCAGCGGGCCGCCTCACGGGCCCAGTTGGTCTTGACGACGTTCGGCACGACGACGAGCAGCGGGTAGGCGTTCGCCGCTTCTGCGGCGAGCAGCGCCTGGGCCGTTTTGCCCAGACCCGGCTGATCGGCGAGCAGGAACGTCCGGTGACCGGCAGCGGCCGCGGCGACCAGCTGCCCCTGATGCGGCATCAGCTCCAGGCCCGCCGGGGTGAACCGTGCCGTCGGCGCCGGGAGGGCCATGCACGCCGGGGCTCCCCCACCAGCGCGCCCGAAGGAGCCAAGCAGCGGGCCGAGCAGTTCCCAGCCGGCCAGGCGGTGCGGACGGGAGGTGCGCTGCGGAACGGCGGAGAAGTCGGGGGCGCGGAAGGGGTTCGCCAGCTGCCGGGAGATCACCGACTGCGGCACGACCCGCCGCCCCGTGTCGGCGGGAGCGGTCGCGGTCCCCGCCCGCGCGATCTCCTCGGGCGCCGGGTCGATGCCGAGGTTCCGCATTATCTCCAGCTTGAGCGACCGGGCCGCGTCGGAGACGCCGGCGTCCTCGGCGAGCAGCGCTAGCAGCCCAGCGTCCCGGACGGCGGTCGTCGCGAGGATGGTCGCGATGCCGTCCAGGCGCTTGAGCTGCTCAGCCCGATGACTGTCGGTTCCGGCCGCGGCCCGGACGCGGGCGCGCTCGTCCCGCAGCAGCATGGCGACGGCCTGGAATTTCGTGCGCACGGCAGGCGTCACGCGGCCGTGCCGGGCAGCCGCCTCAAGCTCACGGGCGGTTCGGGAGAGCACCGAGACGACATCTCCGCGGTGGCGGACGCGCCCCTGCCTCCGCGGGACGGTACGGCGAGCACCCATCTGGCGCTGGCCTGGTCGAGCCACAAACTCCTCCTCTGGAATGCCGGGCCACGGTGGCCGCGGCAGCATGCCGCACGGTCCCGCGGACGGGACGAGGAACGTCCCGAGCAGAAGGCCCGGTGCTACGAACGCCGAGCCGGCTTGCGGATCTCCGAGGATCAACGCGGCGGCCTCGGCAGGCGCCTCACAAGACCCGCAGCCGCCGGTGGGTGGGCTGGTGACCACGGCACGGGAAAGCCGCCGTCGGACGAACGGTTCGGTTCTCGGGGACCCCGCGTATATCAACCCGTGCGAAAAAGCATAATTCCCGGCCCGTTGCCCGCCCGACCGGGGATGGCCAGGGTCCGGTGAGAGCGCTCGATAGCGGTAGCCGCCCTGATCGCTGCACCCCGCGGCCAGCAGCCCGGCGCGGCGAAGCCGGGGGAAGGCAACGCCGGCGTCCTGACGGGCAGGGAAGCAATTGGCGACCTGCGGCTTGCAGAGCGGGCCTGACTGAGCGCCTGGCGATTCGGGCAGCCTTGCCTCGCGGATTCGGTGGCCATCCCGGGCTGTGGAAGCAGCGGCCCCAGACCGGTTGCCGGACATGCCGAATTTGCAACATCTTTTTACGGCAGTCTCCGGACGGTGCGGCGTCCCTCCGAACCTCACCGGTGATCATGTGGAGAATTGTTCGTTATTCGACATTGCGGCTAACGTCGGGTTGGGGTTGCACCCCAACCCGACGTCCCCGTCAATCAGGTCAGCCCGGTCCGGTCCCCGTCCAGCCGCGCGGCACTTACCTCGCCAGCGTGTCCGCGCTCGGCGTACGTTGCGGGATGGCCGGTGCCGCGCTACGCCGCGGGGTGTGACATCGTGCGGTGCATTGATCTGGCGATGGCTCGCGCTCGCGCATGAGGAGTTCGTGGTGACGGGTGCGTGTCAGCGTTCTGCGGCGGTGCGTGCGGCGGTGCGTGCGGCTACCGGGGTGGCCGCGGCGAGCGCGGACGCGGCGGCGGCCTGGCACTCGGCGAGGGTGCGCTCGGCGAGAGCGGCGCGGACTTCGGCCAGGCTGGGCGGTGCCATCGACAGGCTGGTCACGCCGAGGCCGGCCAGCACGACGGCGAGCAGCGGGTCGCTGGCCGCTTCCCCGCAGACGCCGGCCGGCTTGCCCGTCGCCTGGCCGGCGTCCGCTGTCATCGCGATGAGCCGCAGCAGCGCGGGCTGCCACGGGTCCAGCAGCGGAGCGAGCGCGCCGGCCTGCCGGTCGGCGGCGAAGGTGTACTGGCTCAGGTCGTTGGTCCCGAGGGACACGAAATCGACCTGGTCGAAGATCTGCGCGGCGCACAGCGCCGCGGCCGGGACCTCGATCATCACGCCCGCAACCGGCAGGCCGTGCTCGCGGGCCCGGCCGGCGAACGCGGCCGCTTCGGCCGGGATCGACACCATCGGGGCCATCACCCACACGTCGGCGCCGGTGTCTTTGGCCGCCAGGGCCAGCGCCTCGAGCTGGGTGTCGAGCAGCGCCGGGAGGAGGCCGTCCATGCGCAGGCCGCGCAGGCCGAGCGCGGGGTTCGGCTCGGCCTGCTGCGACGCGAACACCAGCGGCTTGTCCGCGCCGGCGTCCAGCGTGCGCACGACGACCTTGCGGCCGCCCATCCCGGCCAGGATTTCCGCGTAGGTGGCCCGCTGTTCCCCGCCGGACGGCTCATCGTGGCGGTCGAGGAACAGGAATTCGGTGCGGAGCAGCCCGACGCCCTCGGCGTCGGCGGCGACCGCGGCGGGCACGTCGGCCGGGCCGCCGATGTTGGCCAGCAGCTTCACCGGGTGACCGTCGCTGGTCCGGCCCGGGCCGTGCGCGGCGGCGAGCCGTGCGGCGCGCTCGGCGCGGCGGCGGGCGGCCTGCTGTACCTGCTCGGCGGTGGGCTCGATGAGCACGGCGCCGGCCGACCCGTCGACGGCGACCGGCGTCCCGTCGGGGATCGTCAGGATGCCGGGGCAGCTGACCACGGCCGGGATCCCGAGCGTCTTGGCCAGGATGGCGGTGTGGGTGGTGGGGCCGCCGCGTTCGGTGACGATGGCCAGCACGGTGGCCGGGTCGAGGGTCGCGGTGTCGGCGGGGGCGAGTTCGGCGGCCACGAGCACGAACGGGTGGCCCGGGTCCGGGATGCCGGGCATCGGCTTGCCGAGCAGCAACGCGACCGTACGGTCGGTGATGTCGTCCAGGTCGGCGGCGCGCTCGGCAAGGTAGCCGCCGGCCGACGTCAGCATCTCCCGGTAGGAGGCGAGCGCCTCGCTGACCGCCCAGGCGGCGGGGCGGCCGGCTGCGGCGAGGCCGCGCACCTTGGTGGCGAGCGCGGGATCGCAGGCCATCATCGCCTCGGCGGCGAGGACGTCGCCGGCCTGGCCGGTGGCGGCTGCGCCGCGCCGGCGCAGGAATTCCCCCACCGCTTCCAGCGCGGCGACGGCGCGGTCTGCTTCGGCCCCGGGGTCGGCGGTGGCGGGAGCCGCCTCGGGCAGCTTCGGCGGGGTGCCAAGCCGCGCGGCGGGCCCGGTCGCCGATCCGGTGCTCACGCCGAGGCCGTGCAGGTCCTTGCTCATGATGGTGCTCCTTGGTCGTCGTGGTTGGCGGCGATGACGGCG
>Ga0335081_10000928_pt1 | contig 47048 bp, 46 predicted proteins | sample Lox_Sample_35_FD_206713 | JGI IMG/M metagenome (GOLD analysis project Ga0335081, IMG submission 206713) | Soil microbial communities from Loxahatchee National Wildlife Refuge, Florida, United States - Lox_Sample_3.5 | ecosystem: Environmental > Terrestrial > Soil > Wetlands | place: USA... | reverse complement strand
TCACGGACATCATGGAGCTGGTGAGCGGGTTGATATAGTACCGAAGAACGGAACCACAGGACCTTCGCTCACACGGGGCTTCGCCTCACGGATAAAAAAGGGACTCTCAGTTTTTACTTTCCATTTTTATCGGTGCGTGCGGTAAGGCCGTACCCGTGTTCATCTGTGGTTAATATTTCATCGTCTTATTTTGTGAGAACCATGAGCCATTATTCAATCAAATGCAGGGCGTGCGGCAAGGTTCTCGAGAACTCCTTCTGTACCTCCTGCGAGCACTGCAAGGACGCTCTGCTCGTCACCGAGTATCGGGATGCCCGCTTTCAGGAGCGCTCAACGGAGGGCATCTGGCGCTTCAACTGGCTTCCCGTTCACGAGCCGGAAGGCGTGCAGCCCGGTCCGCTCGTGTACCGCTCGCAGGGCCTTGCCAGGCACCTGGGACTCGAAAACCTTTACATAGTGTTCAACGGGTACTGGCCGGAGCAGGGCGCATTGCTCGAGACCTGCACCTTCAAGGAATTCGAGGCCGCCGTTGTGCTCCAGAACGCCAGGGAGAACGGCGTTGATGCGCTGATCGTAGCTTCTGCCGGGAACACGGCCCGGGCCTTTGCCCACCTTTCAGCCATCACCGGCTTTCCCGCCATCATCGTGGTCCCCCGCATGTGCCTGACGGAGATGTGGTACCTGGAAAGCTCCTCCCTGGTGCCGACCCTCGCTGTCGGCGACGGCGACTATTCCGATTCCATCGATGTGGCGAAGCGGATCGCCCTGACCCTCGGGTTCCCCTTCGAGGGCGGGGTAAAGAACATTGCCAAGCGCGACGGCCTCGGCATCACGCTCCTGGAGGCGGTCTCGAAGATCGGCAGGCTGCCTGACCACTACGTGCAGGCGGTCGGAAGCGGCACGGGCGCTGTCGGCGCCTGGGAGATGGCTGAGCGGTTCGTCCGGGACGGCCGGTTCGGTTCGCATCTGCCGGTCCTGCACCTCGGCCAGAATCTGCCATTTGCGCCCATGGTGCACGCGTGGAAGAAAAAAAGCCGGGCGCTCTTCCCCGACGACCTGAGGCCCGAGCTCATCGGACTGATTACGACGCGTGTTCTTTCCACGCGGTATCCCGCTTACTCGGTGCAGGGCGGTGTATATGACGCGCTGAGCGCGACGAAGGGCAGGATGTACGGCGTCGAGAACGATGAGGTGTACGCGGGCATGGACCTGTTCCTGAAGGCCGAAGGGATCGATGTCGTTCCCGCCTCCGGCGTGGCCATAGCCGTGCTCAAGCAGGCCGTCCAGAGCGGCGCCATCAAAAAGAACGAGAGCGTCCTCCTGAACATCACCGGGGGCGGCGAGGAGCGGCTGCGCAAGAACAAGAAGACCTATAGCGTGGTGCCGCAATTCATCTCGAAGAACGCGACTGAAAAAGAGATCGAGGAGATGCTGTGCAACGTCCTGAAGAAGAGCTGATCGCGACCCTGATCAGGCACAACGTTGATTTTACCGCGTCCCTTCCCTGCGAGAAGATCAAGACCCTTCTGGAGATGGTCGAAAAGGCCTTCCTCCACGTTCCCCTGACCAGGGAGGAAGAGGGCGTGGGCATCTGCGCCGGCGGGGCGCTCGCGGGCAAACGGCCGGCCATGTTCATCCAGAGCTCGGGCATCGGGAATATGATCAACGCCCTGCTGTCGCTGACCGCGTTCTATGAGCTGCCGCTGGCCCTGTTCGTGAGCCGCAGGGGCGTGTACCAGGAGAAGATCGCGGCGCAGTTTCCCATGGGGCTGAAGCTTCCCGGCATCCTGTCCGGCGCGGGCATCGGCTGGACAGAGATCAACTCAAGCAAGGAGCTCAGGAAGGTCGAGCAGGAGCTGCCCGAGGTCTACAGCAAAAACCGGGTTCACGCTTTTCTGATGAGCCCCGTGGTCTGGGAAGGCTACGAGTGCGGCGTGCGGATCGTGGAGCCCGGACCCTCCAAGGTCGATTCGGGAAAGCGCGAGACTGCGGCCGCTGGTTCCGATAAAGTTCAGTGGCCGTCGCCGGTCTTCACCCGGTACGACATCATCAGGATCCTCGCGCCCTATCTTGAAAGCAAGGTCGTGGTGAGTAATCTCGGCTGGCCCTCCAAGGAGCTCTACGCACTCAAACACCAGCTATCGAACTTTTACATGCTCGGCAGCATGGGCATGGTGACGCCGATCGGCCTCGGCATTGCACTCACGTCGAAAAAAGGGGTGGTCGTGATCGACGGGGACGGGAGCCTGCTCATGAACCCCGGCACGCTTGCGACTGCGGCGGGGCTCTCACCGAATAACCTCACGATCATCGCCATCGACAACGGCGCCTACGGCTCGACCGGGAACCAGCCCACGCTCGCGCGGACCAGCGTTGACCTTGAACAGGTTGCCAGGGGTTTCGGGTTCAGGAATACGATCAAGGTCGCAAGTGAAGAAGAGATCAAAGAAGTGATGGGGAGGCCGCGGGAAGGTTTGACGTTCATCCATGCCCTAGCCATCCCGGGTAACAAGGATGTGCCGAACATCCCTATTGGTCATCTGGAGATCAAGAGGCAGGTGCAAGAGTTTTTAAGAGGGTAAGGTGCGGGTAAGACGCGCTGCTTTTGCGCGTTGGTCTCGACCGACAGGTTAATCCGTGTTCAATGTTAATCGATTATTGCTACTTCAGGTTTTGGCCAAGCCTTTTACAGGTTCATTAAGATAAACAGCAAATACGTGATTCCCTACAGCGGAATTCTCCAATCATGAATTTCTGACCACTTTGAAATCACATTCAGCGGTAGATCGGGTAGAGCAAGGCGAAACCCGACAGAATATTTCTTTCGCACCAATCATCAGTTACTTGCCCTCAAGAACAGTCTTCAAGAATTAAGTTGGGTTTCACTACGTTCTACCCAACCTACTGAATTGCAGAAACATTCGAACTCACAACTTCCCGGTCTTCTGGTACTCCTGCACATACACCTTGATCGCGCGCAGAATGATCCAGTCCAGGCTGACGCTGTTGTCCATCGCGATCCGGAGCAGAGAATCGATGATCTCTTTGTCGATGGCGGGCTGCTGTTCCCCTGAAGCCGGCTGTTGAACAGGCGATGCTTCGGTCATTTCTTGCTGCTGTAATAACGGCGAATCAGGATTTCGCTTTTGATGCTCTCTACGAAGCAGTCCCATGAGGCTCTGCACATCGCCGCCTTTGATCGCCGTCCGGACATCCTCGGGCACTTCGGTGGCAGCGGCCTCGCCAGTCGGTCCCTGCCGCTCTTCCTGCTTTGCCGGGCCCGGGTTCATGCCCATACCCGGCATGCCCCCCGGCATCATGCCCGTCATTCCCATCATCATGTTCGCGAGATTGCGGGCGTATTCGTTGTCCGGCATCTCTTGCTTCAGGAATTCATCCAGTTTTCCCTCCGCCGCAGCTGCTGCCATGCGGTCAGCCAGGAGCGACGACTGGTCTTCGCCCTGTTCAAAATTGTTCTTTCGTCCAAACGCCTTATTCGGCGGCTTTGGCAATGGTCTCTCTTTGTCTGACATGGCTCGTCCTTTACTTTATATGAAGCATAGAGTGAAATTACAAATACGCCGAGAAGTACGGCTTCAGGTTCTTGAGCGTTTCTTCGGCTGCAAAGGGCATCATGGCCGCCATGCAGTCAAGGTTGACCAGCGTGTTGATGTTCGCGTCCTTCTTTGCCGCGTCCCGCAGCCGGTTCGCGAAGTCGCGGTTCACGATGCTTACTTCCGCATAGGCCTTCAGAAGGCCGTCAAGGTTCCACTCCGCCGGCTTGCCGTCCTGATTCCGGTAGTACTGGACGAAAAGATACATCGACACCATGCGGAAGATGGTCTCGTCCAGGGAAGCGAAGGGCAGATGAAACCGCACCATGGGCTTCAGATGCTCCATGATCGGGCATCCGCTGGTGGTCATGATGATCCCGACGAGCGGGCTCAGGCCGTGCTGGATCATGGTCTCCTTGGAAAAGGTCCTCTCCTCGGTCGTGACGGTGGCCATGACCTTCTCGTGCGAGAGCATGTCCTTGAAGGGCTCGGCAATGTCCGCAAAGTTCAGCGCGACCGGGCAGTACAGATGGCGGCGCTCGTCGAGGGGACAATTCTCGCACTTCTTGTGGTTCAGGAGCGCCCAGAGCGGCGGGTCCGGCCTTTTCTCGAGCTGGAGGGCGAGCGTCTCCCGGTCGAGGCGAAGATTGAAGCGCACCGGCGCGCCGGTCTTGAACTGGTAGGCGTAATCGATCTTTATCGGTTCTGACATCGTTTTCCCCTCGCCGGTACAATATACCACGTCCCGCACGATGTCAAGACACCGGCGGCCTCCTACGCGGATAGCGCGAGCATCCTGTGAAATAATTGATTGCACGAGACTGCCGAAAAGGTTACACTTCAGCTCCGGCCGCCTCGGGGAGGCCGGATATCCGGATCCGTCACGAGAAAGGAAAGAATCATGGCACAGGCGAAGCAGGGAGACAGTGTACAGGTCCATTACACGGGAAAGCTGGAGAACGGCACGGTCTTCGACACGTCGCGCAGCCGGCATCCGCTCCGGTTCACGATCGGCAAGGGCCAGGTGATCGAGGGGTTCGAGCAGGCGGTTGCAGGGATGAGTGTCGGTGAAACAAAGACCGTCGTGATCCCGGTGGAAAAGGCATACGGTGCGCGGCGCGACGATATGATCTTCACGATGAGCCGGGACCGTCTTCCCGAAGGCGTCAGTCCGAATGTGGGGCAGCGGCTCGAGGTAACGCAGGTCGATGACAAGGTCATGCTCGTGACGGTGATGAGCGTCACGGATAAGAGCATTACGCTCGACGCCAATCATCCGCTGGCGGGAAAGGCGCTGACCTTCGAGCTTGAGCTTATCGGCATTCAGTAGGGCCCTGGCTCACGTCGCAAGCCGGCCGAACCCGGGAGGGAAGGGGCATGAGGGAGAAGAAGAGAAGCTCCTCCCGGCATGCCGCCGGAAGGAGCGGAACGCTGCTGGCTAGCTCACGATCACCGCGTCCGACGAGGCTCCAATGAGCTTCCGGACATACAGCTGCTGCACGATGGACAGCACGTTGCTCAGGGTGATGTAGAGCAGCAGGCCGGCCGGGAGCCAGGCAAACAGGAAGATGAACGCGATGTTCATGAACATCATGATCTTCTGCTGCTGGGGGTCCACCGAGGTGGACGTCATCTTCATCGTGAAGACCATGCTAACGCCCATCAGGATCGGCAGAATATAGAACGGGTCATACGACGAGAGGTCCTTGATCCAGAAGGACAGGAACGGGGACTGGCGGAGCTCGATGGACACGGACAACACGTTGTAAAGCGCGACGAAGAACGGAAGCTGGAGCAGCATCGGCAGGCAGCCGCCGAGCGGGTTCACCTTGTGCTCCTTGTACATCTTCATCATTTCCTGGTTCATGCGCTGCGGGTCCTTCTTGTACTTTTCCCGGAGCGCCGTGAGCTGCGGCTGGATCTTCTTCATCTCCTCCATGGCAGTCGCGCTCTTGAGCGAGGGGTAGAACAGGAGCAAACGCACGACAATGGTCAGCAGGATGATCGCCACGCCGTAGTTGCTGGTGAACCGGTAGAACTGCTGGAGGAGCCAGAACATGGGCTTGGCGAGGATGCCGAACCAGCCGTAGTCGACCATCTGTTCTAAGCCGTGCCCCTGCGCCTCGAGCAGCGTGAAGCTCTTGGGGCCAGCGTAGAGGGCGAATGTACGGGCCTCGGGCTTTTCCTTGATCGTCACGTCGGAGGTCAGCAGGTCCCCGGACTCCGGCGGCGCCGCCGCTTTCCTGGCGGTGACGATGCCGCGGTCGCCGTACAGGAGCGCCGCGGTGAAGTACTTGTCCTCCTGCCCGAACCACGCGATCGTGCCGCTGTATGGCAATTCTCCCTTGATTTTGTCTAGCTTGTCCGTCACGGCCTTGCCGTCGACCATTGCCGCGAACCCCACGCGGCCGCTGGCATCTTTGCTCACCTTGTCCGCGAGCCCGAAGTCCGTGCCCAGGAAAAGCCTGTATCCGTCAACGCCTTTTGTATTGACCGTGACATCGATCCGGTAGCTGTCATTGTGGAACGTGAGTCGCTTCTCGAGGACGATGCCGCCGGGGCCCGCATAGGTGAGGACCAGCGTGTCCGACGGCTTGTCCCTGTCGAGGCGGATCGCGTCACGGTCCGTCCGGTACTCCACCTGGGACAACGCGGAGAGGTCCTTGTCCAGAGGCGTGATGGTGAGCGGTGCGATCATGTCCCTGCGGTCGACCGTGTCGTAGGAAGGGACGAGCTGCACATTCCCCAGCGCTTTCTTGGGCGCTTCCATCTTCTTCTCCCGGCCCATGATCTTGTCGAAGAGCACGCCCAAGCCTACCGGGGTCTTGTTCCCTTCTCGGTAATGCTTGAGCTCCACGCCGGTGATCACGCCTCCGGCCGTGTTCACGACGGCCCTGACCAGGTCGGTTTCAACGACGATATCTTTCCCCTTGACTGCGGGAACGATCCTGGTCGCGACGGCTCCCGCGGCGAGTGTGGCAGTTGCGGGCTTCTCCGCCTTCTCCTGCGCAGCCTGCTGCTGTGCACGTTCAGGGACGGCGGGCATCTCCGGCGGCTTGGGCGCGAAGAAGCGCACGTATAGCACGAACACGATGAGCGACAAAGAGAGGGCTAGAATGAAGCGACGGGTTTCCATGGATCCTCCGGAATCACTGTACGGGATCGTATCCGCCCGGATGAAAGGGATGACATTTTGAGATGCGAACGAAGGTCATCCAGGCTGCCTTGCACAATCCTTTTTTCTCGAAAGCCTCACGTGCGTATTCGGAACAGGTTGGCGTGAACCTGCAGGCCGCCGGCAGCATTGGCGAGATGAACCGCTGGTACAGCCGAATGAGGGTGATCACGAATCGTTTTATCATTTACGACGCCGGTCCGCAGATTGCGGTGTGGTGGAGCAGCCGGTCCACGGCCTTCAGGACCCGCCCGTGGTCGGCGTTCGCGAACTCCCGGCGCGCCACAAAGACAAGATCATACCCGGACGACGTGTCCTTCAACACCTTCATGATGCAGGCCCTTATCTGGCGCTTCAGCCTGTTTCTTCCGACGGCGTTCGCCAGCTTTTTGCCGACCGATACCCCGACCCTGAAATGACCGGCATCGTTCCGGCTATAAAAAAGAGAAAGACCGTCAACCGACAGTCTTTTTCCTTTCATCACAGAGACAAACTCACTGTTTTTCCGTATCCGCTCGCTCTTCCGGTATGCGTAGGGCATGTACGTACCCGACGGAACTACACGGCGAGACGTTTTCTTCCCTTGGCCCTGCGACGGTTGATGACAGCCTGGCCCTTGGCCGTGCTCATGCGCTTGCGGAATCCCTGCGCCCGCTTCTGCTTGAGATTGCTCTTTTGTGCTGTTGTTTCCGACATGTCCTGCTCCTTCTCGATTTTCGAATAAGGCGGTATTATAAGCTAAAACGTAAAGATGTCAAGCAAAAACCAAAAGGAAACGGGCTTTTGACTTTACGTGGTCTTTTTGGTAGATTGCAGCGGAATTATTCAAATGATTCCTTCCTGCCTCCACCCTCTTCATGCTCTGGAGCGGAAGGTTTCAGGGACGGTGATCCGGGTGAAGAAGGGCATTGACTACATCGGTGTGGGTGTCGGCGCTGTCATCATGAACGACGAAGGCAAGGCCTTTCTGGCCAAGCGCGGCAGAGAGGCTCGGAACGAGCGGCACAAATGGGAGTTCCCCGGAGGCAGCGTCGAGTTCGGCGAGCAGCTTGAAGACGCACTCACACGCGAGGTGCGGGAGGAATACGGTTTCGATATCGCTGTCCTGCAGCTGCTCGACGTCGTGAACCACGTCATCCCCGGCGAGGGTCAGCACTGGGTTTCGCCGACCTATCTGTGCAGGTACGTGAGCGGCACGCCGCGCATCAGGGAGCCCCACAAGTGCGATGCGATCGGCTGGTTCAGACTTGAGGACATCCCGGAGCAGGAGCTCACGATCGCGTCGAGGAAAAGTTTGGAGAGCCTGCGGAATAGATTGCATCCAGGATAGGGCGCAGGGCAAAGATTGTTACCGCCAAGGCGCGAAGAGAGCGAAAACCTTTAAACCCAAGCGTCTTTCGAGCCAGGACGTTCCAACGTTTTGGTTCCAGCCATTCCACGAGAGCGCAATAAATCACATGACAACATCATGCCCGCATCCAATTGATTCCATCCTGCTCCTCGGCCCCACCGGCGTGGGCAAGAGCCCGCTCGGCGATGCCATAGTCCGAAACGGCCTGTTCGGGCGGAGCTGCCATCACCTGGACTTCGGATCAGAACTGCGCAATGCCGTTTCGGACGGCGAACGGTCAGCTTCTTACTCCCCAGAAGAGCTCGACTTCATCCACGGCGTTCTGGAACGCGGTCTTCTGCTCGAGAACGAGCACTTCTCCCTCGCAGAAAAGACCATAACCCTGTTCCTGCAGCGCAACGGCTTCTCACAATACGATATCCTTGTTCTGAACGGCATCCCGAGGCACGAGGGCCAGGCAAGGGATATCGAACGCATCGCGCACGTTCACGCGCTCATTGTTCTCGATTGTGTTGCCGAGGAAGTATTCTGCAGGATCCGGGACAATGTGGGAGGGGACAGAACGGAACGCGTGGATGACAACGTGGAACTGATCGGGAAGAAGCTCGCTCTCTTCAGGTCGCGGACCGCGCCACTGATTGACCATTATGAGAAGCTCGGCCGGATGATCTACCGGTTGGCCGTGAGCGGGACCATGACGCCCGCAGAGGCCTATCAAAAGCTCTCAGCGCTTGCCGCCGCTGACCCACCAGTCGCCCTTATCGCTGAACCACCAGAGCGATGAGTCCGTTTCCAGAATGACCTTTGCCAGCTCCTTCGCTGCGTCTGTTTGCAGCCGCTTGAGCGAAAAAGCCAGCCACTCCTCGGCATAGGTGTTTCCCAGGTCCTTGTACTCCTTGAGCGCGAGGATCATCTCGAGCTGGTCTGCATCGCGCGCCAGCTTTGCTTCCCCGGTTTTTCCCTCGTTGAATTCAAGGACCAACTCCCGGATCTCGTCACCGAACGGCAGCGTTGCCGCAAGATCTTCAATGGCCTTTTTCTCGTTCGCCTCCACGTATTTTTTGTTCACGTAATTGAGGTCGCCCGTCCGCGCTTCGGGAAGGTCATGGAACAGGCACATCTTGATCATGCGGTCCACGTCCACGCCCTGTGCAAGCTTTGCCAGGGAATAGCCGATGTACGTCGTGCGGAAGATATGTTCCGCCACGGATTCCGCTCCGGTACCCAGGAATTGAAACCCGCTCCGCGGCGTGCGCTTCAGCATGCCCGCTTCGAACAGAAAGTTTGCGATATTTTTCATGAGCCGCTCTTTATGCAACGATTTCCCTTCTCCGTAAATACATTCCGCGTTCCCCAGTGACATCCAGAAAAGACCAGATGACAGTATATCCCTCTGGTCTTTGTTTTCCCTGTCCCGTTGTCTCCCTCTCTGGCATCCCGATGATTGGTTTTCCCCAGGTGCGCTCTTCGTTCTTTATTATTACTGGATATAAATAAAAATAGCAGTAGTAGTAGTAAGTGATGTGAAGATGTTGGTAGTGGCAAGAACGTTATGAAAAGGAACGATAAAGACTTTCAGAGAAACTGTCGACACGGTTGTGCGAATCGGGAGCGGGCGGTGTGGAAAACTCGCCCGGAGGACTTCTCCACACCTTGTCCATCCCGATTTCACAGGAGCCCGTTATTAACCCGGAGGCCAGGAGAACCTGCGGCCTGACAGAAGATGGAGATGAACATGAAACACGGTTTGTCCGGCGCCGGCGCCGTTGTTGATGACCATGCGATAGCCTTTTTTGTCCAGGCCTTGCAGCTCCGCAATCGTTTTTGCGACGAGAAAGAGGTGGCCGACCGTATCCTTGTCCCTGCCGGTCATGCTGTGGATCTCGGGAATGTGCTTCTTGGGAACCACGAGGATATGGGCGGGGGCCTGGGGATTGATATCCTCGAACGCCAGCGACGACTCGTCCTCGTATACGATCTTCGAGGGAATCTTCTTTTCGATGATCCTGCAGAAGATACAGTTCGGATCGAGGCTCACTTTGCGGCCTCCTGGCGTGAAAAGCTGCGGAAGAAACAGCTCCGCGAACCCGTGTGGCACGCAGGCCCTGTTTGGTCCACCCTGATGAGCAGCGTGTCCTGATCGCAGTCGTAGAGGATGTCCTTGACGCGTTGGACGTGCCCCGAGGTCTCGCCCTTCTGCCAGAATTTCTGACGCGAGCGGCTCCAGAACCAGGTCATGCCGCTTTCCACGGTTTTCCGGAGCGATTCGGCATTCATATACGCGACCATCAGGACCTCGTTGCTCTGCCAGTCCTGTATGACCGCGGGAATGAGGCCTTTCTCATCAAACTTGAGGTTGTCCGGTATCTTCATGTGAGAGCTTTGTATCACAATTCCGGAAAAATGTCCAGCCGGCGTCTTCGGACAGGAAGAAAAAGGCAAATAAAAAAACCGGCCAGTAAACAAAGGCCGGTCCTGCATGCAAGTCAGAGAATGGATCTTTAGATAAAGAGATTGATGTCAGCGTCAGCGGCCGCATCCAGCCAGGCCGCTGCGCCGCTGAACTCTACGCCGTCGATGATGTCCGACTGCTTGTAGCCCATCACGTCCATGGTCATCTGGCAGGCGATGAGCTTTACGCCGCTTTCCTTCGCCATTTCGAGCAGCTGGCCCACGCTCGCGACGCCGTGCTTCTTGAACATGGACTTCATCATTGCCGTTGCCATGGCCTCCATGCCCGGGAGCGACGCAACCAGGGTAGGAATGGGTACCGGCATCGGCATGGCCGGATTGCCGAGCGGCGAGATCTTCAGCTTTTCCGTGTTGTCCTTCTTGATGATCTCGAGACCGTAGAAGGTGAAGAAGATGGTGACGTCGACATCCATGGCAACTGCTGTCGTCGCAAGGATAAGCGGCGGATAGGTCATGTCTAGTGTGCCCTTCGACGCAATGATTGTCATTTTTTTATTTGCCATGGTATTCTCCTTATGCGGTTTTCTTGATGAAGAAGATGAATGAGCCTGAGCCCTCTTCCACCTTCAGGATCTCATTGCCGGTCCTCTTTGCCCAGGATGCCATATCGTTCTTGGACCCCGGGTCCGTCGTCTCGACCTTCAAGACCTGGTCTTTGGCAAGCGCCTCAACAGCCTTTTTCGTTTTCAGGATCGGGAGCGGGCAGCTCATACCCTTCGCGTCAAGCACTTGGTCAACCTTGATTTCCGCAGACATGCTACACCTCCACATTATTAGAAATGACAGCTGATAAAAAAACAAGTGTTTTATGTTACAGCATTAATAGTTTCGAAGTCAAGCAATTTTTTATCAAGCACGCTTTGTACAGTATTCCAATCAAGTTGGAGGCCGTTAAAAGAATTTCGAAGTAGATATAACTGAATCCATGGCTTCGTCATCCTCATCAGCACGGTTTGAACATTCTGCACGGATGTCGGAAAAAACATAAAAAAAATAAATATGATACGAGGCTCGACATTCATCGGAGAAACTGTGAGGTTCGTACGTCATGAGTTGGAAAAGGTCCGCAATGTTATCGTGCGTCAGACATCCGAAGTGCAGTCAAAGTGTGAGTCTCAACAGTCTGCCCCTTTCCGCATCCTTTTGCGGATAAAACCCAAAATACCAGGGTTCCCACGATACATGTTGTGTGCTTTCGAAAAAGGCCTTGCCAGAAGATAGGGGTTCTGGTATAGTCAAGCCTTCCCTTACCGGATGCCGCAGAGTCAAGAAGATCAGTTTAGCAAAATACATGCTAAACACAATCCTCCAGCGATAGCAAAATTCACGCAAAATAAGGCTAAAAAAAAGCGGACCATAAGCCTCCGTCACGAGCGTCAACTACCTGAAAAACAAGCAAATATATCGTTCTTAACACCTGTGGATAAGCGTGTTTGTAACTAATGCGGTTTTTATGGGGTTTTTATGGATCGGGAACGTGTCTGGGAAGAGATACTGCTGCTCATAGAAAACCGAATGTCCAAGCAGGGTTATGACACCTGGTTCAGCCAGTCCAAGCTGCTGTCCCTTGATGGTAACCGCCTGGTCATTGAAGTGCCGAGCAAATTCCACCGCGACTGGGTAAAGGAACACTATTGGACTACGTTGTACGATGTCATCAAGGAAGTCACCAAGCGCGATGACGTGGAAATCGACTTCTATGTTCAGCCGCAGCAGCCGAAAAAGGCCCAGCGACATGTGAAAGAGGAAAAAAAAGACGGGCGCGAGGAAAAAATCGGCCTCTTCGAGAGAAAGTACACCTTCAACAACTTTGTGGTCGGTCCGAGCAACCAGTTCGCCCATGCGGCAGCAAAGGCGGTGGCCGACGCACCGGGGCGGGCCTACAATCCCCTGTTCATCTACAGCGGGGTCGGACTGGGCAAGACCCATCTCGTAAACGCTATCGGCCACCATATCCAGAGCAGATCGCCCAAGACCAAGGTGGCCTACCTTTCCTCGGAACAGTTCACGAACGAACTCATCAACCGCATGAGCCACCAGCGCATGGAAGAGTTCCGCCAGAAATACCGGAACATGGATGTCCTGCTCATCGACGACATCCAGTTCATTGCCGGCAAGGAGCGGACGCAGGAGGAGTTCTTTCATACCTTTAACGCTCTCTATGAAACGCAGAAACAGATCGTGCTGACCAGCGATCGCCAGCCCAAGGAAATACCGGACATCGAGGAGCGGCTTCGATCCCGCTTCGAGTGCGGACTGATCTCGGACATCCAGTCTCCCGATCTAGAAACGAGGATCGCGATCCTGAAGAAAAAGGCGGACTTCTGGGGCATCCGGCTCCCCGATGATGTGGCGGAATTTCTCGCGTCGATGATGAAGAACAACATCCGCGAGCTCGAGGGAGGCCTGGTGAAGCTCGGCGCGGTTTCGTCCCTGACCAACATGGAGATCACCCAGGAGCTTGCTAAGAACGAACTCAAATACATTCTCGACAGCCGCGAAAAAGTGATTACCAACGAGCTCGTCCAGAAGACGGTGTCCGAAGCCTTCGGGATCAAGATCTCGGATTTGAAGTCGAAGCGCCGCACCAAGGCCATCGTCCTGCCGAGGCAGGTCGCCATGTATCTCTGCAGGAACGTGGTCGGTTCATCCCTTCCGGAAACAGGAAAGTTCTTCGGCGGGAAAGATCACAGCACAGTCATTCACGCATGCAAAGTGATCGAGGAAAAGAAGGAAAAAGACCCTGAACTGAAGGCCCGGATCGAGATGTTGATTAAGCAGTTAAGGCATTGATTCTCAAAAAGAAAAGGCCTCATATTTTTATTGCTATTTGGAAGGGATTCTGATAAAATTCTCGGACGTCACAGGAGGCTTCCCTAGATGAAACTCAAGATCAAGAAAGAGGAAATCCTGAAGGGGTTGCAGAGGATCCAGGGGGTCGTCGAGAAAAAGAACACGATGCCCATTCTCTCCAATATGCTCCTCACGGCCGACGACAACGGCATCGAGATCGTTGCGACGGACCTCGAGATCGGACTGCGGGGACGCTACACTGCAGAGGTCGAGAAGCCGGGATCCGTCACCGTGTCGGCAAAGAAAATGTACGAGATCGTCCGCGAGCTTCCGGCGGACGATATCCAGATCAAGGTGGAGGACGGCAGCTGGGTCAAGATCCAGTCTGGCCATTCCCAGTTCAAGCTCGTGGCGCTCCCCAAGGAGGAATTCCCCGCCCTTCCCGACGTTGCCGAAGAGGGCATGATCGCCATCGAGGGCGAGACGCTCAGGGAGATGATCAAGAAGACCCTGTACTCGGTCGGGGAGAACGACGCCCGCTACGTGCTGAACGGCCTGTTCGTCCAGATGAACCAGGGCAAGAACGGCCTGAACATCCGCATGGTGGGCACCGACGGCCACCGTCTCTCGATGATCGACCGCGTCATCGATGCGAAGCACAAGGAAGAGAGCATGATCATCCCGAAGAAGGCGATGATGGAGCTTCGTCGCCTTCTGGAAGAGGACTCTTCGAAGGCAGAACTGCGGATCGGGTTCAGCAAGAACCACGCCCTGTTCAAGCGGGACGGCCTGGTCATGGTGTCCAAGCTCATCGACGGCAATTACCCCAACTACCTGCAGGTGGTGCCCGCCAAGAGCACCAAGAAGGTTGCTGTGTCCAAGGATCTTTTCTCCCATGCCGTGAAGCGGGTCTCCATCCTCTCGAAGGAAAAGACGAACGCGGTTAAACTGCAGCTCGAAAAGGACACCATCGTTCTTTCCACGAACAACCCCGAGGTGGGAGAGGCCAGCGAGGAGCTCGCGGTGGATTACAAGGGCGAGTCGATCACCATCGGGTTCAACTCGCGCTATCTGATGGATGTGCTGTCCGCCATTGATCGGTCGAACATAGCGCTGGAGCTCAATGATTCGCTCAGTCCCTGCCTCATTACCGAGGAGGGCGACGAGCACTACAAGTGCGTTGTTATGCCCATGAGGGTATAGGCGGCGCCCGCGCTTCATGTCAAAGGAAGCCTGAAAAGGGAGAAAAAGTTTTACGGAAAGATTTCCAATCATTTTTTCCTAATGTATTATGATGTGAGGGGATTGCTCCGGATCGGACAAATCCCCTTTTTTACAGGGAGTGGATGGAATACACAGCAGACAGCATAAAGGTGCTCGAAGGACTTGAGGCGGTGCGGAAGCGTCCCGCGATGTACATCGGAAGCACCGGAAGCGTCGGTTTGCACCACCTGGTCTACGAGGTCGTGGATAACAGCGTGGATGAGGCCATGGCCAGCTTCTGCAAGAACATCGACGTCGTCATCCACATCGATAACAGCGTGACAGTGATCGACGACGGTCGCGGCATCCCGACGGAGATGCACAGCATCCAGAAGCGGTCCGCCGCAGAGGTCGCCCTCACCGTGCTCCATGCCGGCGGCAAGTTCGATGGTGATGTGTACAAGGTGTCCGGCGGCCTGCACGGCGTCGGCGTATCCGTCGTGAACGCGCTCTCCGAGTGGCTCGAGCTCGAGATTAAGCAGAACGGCAAGGTGTTCCAGCAGCGGTACGAGCGCGGCACGCCCCAGGCCCCGCTTGCCGAGACCGGTACGACGGGCACGACGGGAACCAAGATCACCTTCAAGCCCGACTTCCAGATCTTCGAGGACCGGGAGTACAGCTACGATGTGCTGTCCCAGCGGCTGCGGGAGCTCGCGTTCCTGAACCGCGGGCTCAAGATCTCGATACAGGACGAGCGGTCCGGCAAGAAGCAGACATTCCTGTATGAGGGCGGCGTCGCCTCGTTCATCGAGTATCTGAACAAGAACAAGACCACGCTCCATCCCTCGCCGATCTACCTCGCGAAGGATCGCGAGGGCATCTTCGTCGAGATCGCCTTCCAGTACAACGACAGCTACGTGGAGCAGGTCTTCTCCTTCGCGAACAACATCAACACGCTTGAGGGCGGCACCCACCTGGTGGGGTTCAAGGCGGCCCTGACCCGCACGGTGAACGCCTATGCGGTTTCGAGCGGGCTGCTCAAGAACGCCGCAGAGGCTCTCTCGGGCGAGGACGTGCGCGAGGGCCTTACCGCGGTTGTAAACGTCCGCCTGCCGAACCCGCAGTTCGAAGGCCAGACCAAGACCAAGCTCGGCAACAGCGAGGTCAAGGGGATCGTTGAGGCCATGGTGAACGAATCACTGGGCTCCTACCTGGAAGAGAACCCGCTCGTCGCGCGCAAGGTCGCCGAGAAGGCGCTGAACGCGTCGCGCGCCCGCGAGGCAGCCCGGAAGGCCCGTGAACTGACGAGACGCAAGGGCGTTCTGGATTCTACGGCACTGCCGGGAAAGCTCGCCGACTGCCAGGAAAAGGACCCGGCGTTCTCCGAGCTCTTTCTCGTTGAGGGTGACTCGGCGGGCGGGTCGGCCAAGCAGGGCAGGGACCGGAAGAACCAGGCTATCCTGCCGCTCAAGGGAAAAATCCTGAACGTCGAGAAGGCGCGCTTCGACAAGATGCTCTCCAGCGACGAGATCAAAGTGCTCATCACGGCGCTGGGCACCGGGATCGGCCCCGAGGAGTTCGATATCTCGAAGCTCCGGTACCACCGTATCGTGATCATGACCGACGCCGATGTGGACGGTGCGCACATCCGGACGCTGCTGCTCACCTTCTTCTACCGGCAGATGCCGCAGATCATCGAGCGAGGTTATCTCTACATCGCCCAGCCGCCACTCTTCAAGGTAAAGCGCGGCAAGACCGAGCGGTATATCAAGGACGATTCCCGCATGGAGGATTTCCTGCTCGACCTGGCCGCGGAGGACATCGAGCTCTTTTCGACCGAGCAGGATGCCTGGCTCGCCGGCGAGCGGCTGACTTCCGTGCTCAAGAAACTCGTCCAGTTCGAAAAGACCCTCGATAAGTTCCGCAGGAAGCGGATCGACGTGATGGTGCTGCGGGCTCTCCTGCTGGACAAGACATTCAGCAAGGCGGTCCTGAAAGAAGAAGCGGTGCTCACAATCCTGGCCCGCTCCATCGAGGAATATCTCAAGAAATTTCACCCCAAAACGACGATCGACTGGGCGATCGAGCCGGACGAGGAACACCAAGCGCTCAGGCTTCGCTTTGACACGAAATATGACGCCTCCCATTCGAGCATCGTGCTGGATGAGAACTTCGTGACCACGCCGGAGTTCCGTGAGCTACAGAGCCTGTCGCCGGCACTGCTCGGGATCGCCGGCCCCGTGTACCGGGCCCGGGAAAAGGGCGAAGAGAAGAGCTTTCACGACACGGGGAAGCTTGTCCGCCATGTGCTCGACCTCGGCAAGAAGGGGCTTGCGATCCAGCGGTACAAGGGTCTCGGCGAGATGAACCCGGAGCAGCTGTGGCAGACCACCATGGACCCCGAAAAACGGACGTTCCTGCAGGTGACGATCGAGGACTCAGTTAAGGCCGACGAGATATTCACCATCCTGATGGGCGACCAGGTCGAGCCGCGACGGGCGTTCATCCAGCGCCACGCTCTGGAAGTCAGGAACCTCGACGTCTAAAAAGCATTAAATAATGCAAATTGTATAAGGATGATGCAGTTCAAGCTTTGCAATTTTCAATTTGAAATTTGCATTCGAGAGATATCATGGAACCCCAGGAAATAAAATCCCAGGTCAACATCGAGCAGGAGATGAAAACCGCCTATCTCGATTACTCCATGAGCGTGATCGTTGGACGGGCGCTGCCCGACGTGCGCGACGGATTGAAGCCGGTGCACCGACGCATCCTGTACGCGATGTTCCGCGAAGGGCTCCTGCACAACAAGAAATATTCGAAGAGCGCCGGCGTTGTCGGAGAAGTGCTCAAGAAATACCATCCCCACGGCGACAGCGCGGTCTACGACACCATGGTCAGGATGGCGCAGGATTTCAACATGCGCTACGTGCTCGTTGACGGCCAAGGCAACTTTGGAAGCGTGGACGGCGACCCGGCAGCGGCGTACCGGTATACCGAGGCAAGGCTCACGAAGCTCGCCGAGGAGCTGCTGGCCGACATCGACAAGGAGACCGTCGATTTCGTCCCGAACTTCGATGACACGACCGTCGAACCGTCAGTTCTGCCTACGCGCGTGCCGAACCTGTTGATCAACGGCTCCGCCGGCATCGCCGTTGGCATGGCCACGAACATACCGCCGCACAATCTCGGCGAGGTCGTGGACGGGCTTGTCATGATGATCGACAACCCTGAGGTATCGATCCCGGAGCTGACGTCCGCGATCAAGGGGCCGGACTTTCCAACGGCCGGATTCATTCACGGATACGAGGGGATCAAACAGGCCTACGCGACGGGCCGGGGCATCATCCAGATGCGGGCCCGGGCTGTGATCGAGGAGGGCAAGGGGGACCGCGAGAGCATCATTGTCACGGAGCTTCCCTATCAGGTGAACAAGGCGCGGCTGCTGGAGCGGATCGCCGAACTCGTGCAGGAGAAAAAGATCACCGGGATCGCAGAGATCCGCGACGAGTCGGACCGCCAGGGCATGCGCATCGCGATCGACCTGAAGAGGGGCGAGATCACAAACGTCATCCTGAACCAGCTTTACAAGCACACGGCCATGCAGTCAACCTTCGGCGTCATCATGCTCGCGCTCGTGAATAACCAGCCCAGGGTTCTGAACCTTCGCAAGCTCCTGTCCAACTTCATCCAGCACCGCAGGGAAGTGGTGCTCCGGAGGACGCGATACGACCTCAGGAAGGCAGAGGAGCGCGCCCATATCCTCCTGGGCCTCAAGATCGCCCTCGAGAACCTGGACGCAGTGATCGCGCTCATCAAGGCATCGGCGAACCCCGAGGAGGCTAGGGCGGGTCTCGTCCGCGAATTCAAGCTGTCCGAGATCCAGGCGCAGGCCATCCTCGACATGCGGCTCCAGCGCCTGACCGGGCTCGAGCGCGACAAGATCATTGCCGAGTATGAAGAGGTGCTCAAGGAGATCACCCGCCTGAACGAGATCCTCGGCTCCGAATCGCTGGTCATGAAGATCATCCGGGACGAGCTTCTTTCCCTGAAGCAGGAGTACGGTGACCCGCGCCGGACCGAGATCGTTGCCGAGACGTCGGAGATCGACATCGAGGACCTGATCAGGGACGAGGAAATGGTGATCACCATCTCGCATGCCGGTTATATCAAGCGTAACGCCCTTACCACCTACCGGGCGCAGAAGCGGGGCGGTAAGGGAAAGATCGGCATGGAGACCAAGGAAGAGGACTTCGTGGAGCGGCTTTTCACGGCCACTACGCACAGCTACATCCTCTTTTTCACGAACAAGGGTCGCGTCTACTGGCTCAAGGTGCACCAGATACCCGAAGCGAGCAGGCAGGCAAAGGGCAAGGCCATCGTGAACCTGATCCAGATCAAGCAGGACGAGCGGGTCACGGCCGCGCTGCCGGTCCGCGCGTTCACTCCGGGCCATTTTATCCTGATGGCAACGAAGAAGGGCATTATCAAGAAAACGGAGCTGGAGTCCTACAGCCATCCGCGGCCCTCGGGCATCATCGCCATTACGCTGGACGAGGGCGACGAGCTCATCTCCTCCGAAGTGACCGACGGCAAACGGGATGTGTTCCTCGGCACGCGGGACGGCCTTTCGATCCGCTTCTCCGAGACCGATGTGCGCGAGATCGGCCGGACGGGGAAGGGCGTGATCGGCATCAGGCTCGAGGAAGGGAACGAGGTCGTGGGCATGGAGATCGTGCGGGACGATTCGACCATCCTTACGGTGACCGAGAACGGCTACGGAAAGCGGAGCACTCTCGAGGACTACCGCAGCCAGGGCCGCGGCGGCAAGGGGATCATCACGATCAAGATCACCGAGAAGAACGGCCGGGTCACCGGCATGGCCCAGGTGTCCGAGGACGACGAGGTGCTGCTGATCACCACAAATGGAAAAATCCTGCGTATCCGGACCAAGGACATCTCGGTCCAGGGCAGGAACACGCAGGGCGTACGGCTCTTTGACACCGAGGAGGGCGACCGGGTCGTCAGTTTCGCCAAAGTCGTGGAGCGGGAGGAGGAAAAGGAAGCCCCGGCGAACAGGGAAACCAGCGAGCCTCCCGCGGGACAGGATGTCACCGGGCCATGAGAAAGGCAGCGCTTCTCCTCCTCTTCCTGCTGGGATTATCCCTTTCCGGCTGTGATGTCTTTGACAAGACCGCGATCACTGAATATGAGGCGGCAACGAAGCGCTGGAACGCTGGCGATTACTCAACAGCGGTCAGAATGTACTTTGCCCTCGTCAAAGAGCACCCCCACAGTTCCCGGGCTGATGATGCGCTGTATTGGGCGGGTGTGACCCAGTTCCTGTACCTAGGCCAGACGGACAACGCGCTTCAGACATTGCAATTGTTGCTCAAACGGTATCCAAATCGGGATATGGCTCCCCAGGCCCAATGGTATATCGCGCAGATCTATGAGCTCGGCTACAGCGACTACCCACGGGCGGTTGAGGAGTACCGAAAGGCGGTCCGGTACACGAACCGCGACGTACGGGAAAAAAGCCTCTACAGCCTGGCTGACTGCCTGTTCCGGGTCGGGAAGAGCGATGAAGCCCGGGAAGAGTGGACAAGGCAGGTCAAGGAATTCCCCTCCGGGCCGAATGTCAGGCTGGCGTACTATCGGCTGGGCACCGCCGCTTTTTCGAAGGGAGAGTTGGCGGCTGCCGAAGGGTTCTACCGCAGGGCGCTCGAAAATAATCCCGATCGCGAACTGGCAATCAAGGCCAGCTTCGCCCTTGCCGGCTGCCTCGAGGCTGCCGACAGCCTGACGGAAGCGCTCAAGCTCTACAAGGCGATCGAACCGGAGTACCAGAACAAAGAGGCCATTCAGATCAAGATCAAGGCCCTTGAAACAAGGATCATCAAGAAAAGTTATTGACAACGGGTAAGGAGAATGCTACCTTAAATGCTTGATTTGCGATTTGTAAGAGAGCACGGGGAAGAGGTCCGAGCGGGATTGGCCCGGCGCGGCATCACGCTTGACCTCACGGAATTTCTCTCGCTTGACGCAAAACGGAGGACGGCTCAGCAGGAAATCGAAACGCTCCGGAGGACGCGCAATGAGGTCTCCGAGGAGATCGGCAGGCTCAAGAAGACCGGCCAGCCTGCGGAGGAAAAGGTCGCCGAGATGCGGTCGGTCGGAGACACGATCACGGCGCTCGAGAACAGCACCCGCGAAGCGGAGGAAGCACAGCGCAACATCCTCCTGACGCTCCCGAACATTCCCCACGCCACGGTACCCGACGGCAAGAACGAGAACGACAACCAGGAGCTCCGGCGCTGGTCGCCGCAGGGCGGAGAGCCGCCGAGGTTTTCTTTTGAGCCGAAGCCACATTGGGATCTGGCAGAGTACCTCGATATCATCGACTTCGACCGGGCAGCCAAGATAGCGGGTGCCCGTTTCGCCCTGTATAAGGGCATGGGCGCCAGGCTCGAACGGGCCCTGATCAATTTCATGCTGGACCTGCATACCACGGAGCACGGTTATCTGGAAGTGCTGCCTCCGTTCATGGTCAACAGGACGAGCATGACCGCGACCGGCCAGCTTCCCAAATTCGAGGAAGAGCTCTTCCGGGTCGAGAACGGGACGTACTACCTGATTCCGACGGCGGAAGTTCCGGTAACGAACATCTACCGGGACGAGGTCATTGCCGAAGAGATGCTGCCGGTCCTCTTCACGGCCTATACTCCGTGCTTCAGGCGCGAGGCGGGTTCGTACGGCAAGGATACGCGGGGGCTGATCCGGCAGCATCAGTTCAACAAGGTGGAACTGGTCAAGTTTTCGAACCCGGAGACCTCCTATGACGAACTGGAGAAGCTGACAGCGAATGCCGAGGAAGTGCTGAAGCGGCTGGGCCTCGCATACCGGGTTATCGTGCTCTGTACGGGAGACATGGGTTTCTCCGCGGCGAAGACCTACGATATCGAGGTCTGGCTCCCCGGACAGAACAAGTACCGCGAAATATCGTCGTGCTCCAACTTCGAGGACTTCCAGGCTCGTCGCGGCAATATCAGATACAAGCCGAAAGGCGGCAAGAAGACCGAACTCGTCCACACCTTGAACGGCTCGGGCCTCGCCGTCGGCCGCACGGTCGTCGCGATCCTCGAAAACTTCCAGCAGTCTGACGGAAGCGTGGTCATTCCCGAGGCTCTCAGGCCCTACCTGGGCGGGCTGGATCGGATCGAACCGCGAAAACCGTAAAGATTAAATTTTCGGCACGGAGAGATGGCCGAGCGGTTTAAGGCGGCGGTCTTGAAAACCGTTGAGCGAAAGCTCCGGGGGTTCGAATCCCTCTCTCTCCGCCATGCAAAAATAAGTTCTGAGTTCGAAGTGTGGAGTTCGGAGTAACAGAGCTCATCCTGAAGCAGGAATCAGATTTTCCGCACTCCGCATCTGCAACTCCGAACTGCAGTTAACACGGAGAGGTGGCCGAGCGGCTGAAGGCAGCTGCCTGCTAAGCAGTTGTGGGGGTAACTCCACCCCGGGTTCGAATCCCGGCCTCTCCGCCATTTTTATCGAACGAGCTGCAGTATTACCCTATGAGAGAGTCCGTCATTTTTCAAGGAGGATAGCAAAATGCTGAAGAAGATCTTAGCAGTAGTCGCCGTTCTGGTTCTCGCCGTTTCGTTCGGAGGCTGCAAGAAAAAGGAGGAGAAGCCGCAGCTTCCCGCCGGTCATCCGCCCATGGAAGGTGGGATGCCCGCAGGTATGCCCAACGTGCCTAAGGTTGACCGCAAGGTCGTGGTTTCCAGTACCGTGTCGGCGAAATGGAAGGCCGTGAAGCTCGAGGTGGAGAATAAGGCGACAAAGACGAAGAAAGAGTATGCCGTGAACGTCGGCGGAGAGCTTGCCATCCCGAACACGAAGATGACGGTCAAGGTGCTGAACTTCCTGCCCGACTTCAAGATGACCGATAAGGAGTTCACCTCAGCATCGGACCAGCCGAACATGCCGGCCGCGCAGGTTGTTGTCAGCGAGAACGGCAAAGAGATCTGGACCAACTGGCTGTTCTCCCTGCAGCCCAACATCCATCCTTTCCAGCACGAGTCCGTAGGCATCGTGCTGAAGGGCGGCGTGGCGAAATAGGCGTCGCTCCTGAGATCTGCAAACCTTCTGTGCACAGATGCCTGCGCGTCTGTGCACATTGTTTCTTGCGCCCATAGCTCAGCTGGATAGAGCAACGGACTACGAATCCGTAGGTCAGAGGTTCGAATCCTCTTGGGCGCGCCAGTATTTTCGCGGCTCGTGCGACAGGCGGCCGTTGCGACAGCTATGCAATCATCGACCGACATGGATTTCATGCGCAATGCGCTGGCAGAGGCCCGGAAGGCCGCGGCCCTGGGCGAGACGCCCGTCGGTGCCGTTCTCGTGATGGACGGCCAGGTTATCGCCTCCGCTCACAACATGCGTGAGACGTGGCAGGACCCCGTAGCCCATGCCGAGGTGCTTGCGGTCCGCGAAGCGTCGGCCCGGCTCGGCACGTGGCGGTTGAAGGATGCGACGCTGTACGTGACCCTTGAACCCTGTCTCATGTGCGCCGGCGCTCTTGTGCTTGCCCGGATCAGCAGGCTGGTCTATGGCTGTCGTGACGCAAAAGCGGGGGCTCTCGGGTCGGTTTACGATGTCGTGCGCGACGGCAGACTGAACCACACGTACCCGATAACGCCCGGAGTGCTTGAAGCCGAGTGCCGGGATGTGCTCAAGGATTTTTTTGCGGGGTTGAGAGCCGAAGGCCGCGGCGTAGGGAGCTCATAGTCCGGAGTCGCGAGGGCGATGCAGCAGTTCTGATGATCGTGTTTCTCCGGACTCCGCGCGCAGGACAACGATCGAGAATCGAGTTTGCACGGAGAGGTGGCCGAGCGGCTGAAGGCGGCAGTCTCGAAAACTGTTGTGGGGGTAACTCCACCGGGGGTTCAAATCCCCCCCTCTCCGCCAGTTACCCCGAAATGTACCGTGCAACGTGCAAATTTGAAATTTTGAATTTCCCGTTCTTTTCCTTGCAACAGCGATAGTCCTGGAGAGGTGGCCGAGCGGCTGAAGGCGCACGCTTGGAAAGCGTGTTTAGGGAAACCTAACGTGGGTTCAAATCCCACCCTCTCCGCCATTTTTATCGAACGAATTGTAAGCCTGAACCTTGCAATTTACGATTTTCAATTTTCAAATACAGTAAGACGTAGCGCTCATAAGCCCGGGTCCTGCGCAACCGCGGTCCCGTGAACCCCGTCAGGTCCGGAAGGAAGCAGCGGTAAACGGGTTCCCGGTGTGCCGCAGGGGAGCCCGGGTTTGTGAGCCTTTTTTATTTTCAGGCATGCGATGCCACTGTGGTACAATGGCACTGTCCCTTCGAGGTACGTCATGAGCTACCAGGTCCTGGCAAGAAAGTGGAGACCCCAGGTCTTCGAGGACGTCGCCGGACAGGCGCACATCACCCGCACTCTTCAGAACGCGATCACCTCGGGCCGGCTGGCCCATGCCTTCCTGTTCTCCGGCCCCCGCGGCGTCGGCAAGACGACCACGGCGCGCATCCTGGCAAAGGCTTTGAACTGCGTGGAAGGGCCCACTCCGTCGCCCTGCGGCAAATGCGATTCCTGCCTGGAAACGGCCGCTGGCACGTCCATGGACGTCATCGAGATCGACGGAGCATCGAACCGGGGGATCGAGCACATCCGTGAGCTCCGCGAGGCTGTGAAGTACGCGCCCGCAGGCGGCAAGAACAAAGTGTATGTGATCGACGAAGTGCACATGCTCACGAACGAGGCGTTCAACGCCCTGCTGAAAACCCTCGAAGAGCCTCCGCCCCATGTGATTTTCATCTTCGCCACCACGGAACCCCAGAAGATCCCCGCCACGATCCTTTCCCGCTGCCAGCGCTATGGATTCAAGCGCGTGTCGCTTCACGAGATCATCGGGCGGCTCCGCACCATCGCGGATGCCGAAGGGATCACGATTACGGACCGCGGGCTCGCCATGATCGCCCGCGCGGCAGAAGGCAGCATGCGCGACTCCCAGAGCCTTCTGGACCAGGCCGTGTCATACAGCGGAATGGCAATCGGGGACGAGGACCTGCAGGCAACCTTGGGATCCGTCGCCCAGGAAGCGCTCTCCCGGTTCACCGCAGGACTCCTGTCGCGCGACTCCGCGGGGCTGCTCGTGCAGATCGACGGCCTGCTGGAGCAGGGACAGGACATGCGGCAGTTCCTTGCCGGCATTGTAGAGCACATCCGGGACCTGCTTGTTGTCAAGATCGCGGCCGACCCCTCGCAGATGATCGAGCTTCCCGCGGCGGACATCGACGCTATGAAGCAGCAGGCAGCGGGAGCCTCGGCGGAAGAGCTGCTTGTTCTCTTTGACAGCCTGTCGAAGACGCTGGATGATATGCGCTGGTCGCCGCATCAGCGGTTCACCTTCGAGGTGGGGATGATCAAGGCCTGCAGCCGCACGCCGCTCAAGCCCCTTGCCGAAGTTCTGTCGCATATGAAGGAGTTGGAAGCACGGCTGGCGGGCGGTCAGGCCGCGATGCCGGCGCCGACTGGCCGGGTGGGCGAACGACCCGTGGAATACGCTGCGAAGAAGCCCGTCCAGCCATCCTCCCCTCCCGCGGAGTCTACGGGCGGGGCCCCGGGCGACATCTGGGGCCGGGTCATGAACTCGCTCAGGACGAGACGGCCGAGCCTCGCTTCCTCTCTCGCCGACAGCCGGCTTGTCGACCTTTCCGACGAGGAGCTGGCGATCGTCGTCCAGGGAAACAGCTTCCAGCTGAGCCAGATCGAAAAACAGGAAAACCGGGAGATCATCGAGAGCATCGCCGCTGAGATCCTGAACCGCCCCGTGCGCATGAAAGTCCAGGCGGCAACCGTGGAAAAGCGGCCGTTGAAGGCAAAGTCCCCGGCAAAAAAGAAGCCTGAGGAGCACGACCCGCTTGTTCAGGATGCCCTCAGGATCTTCGGGGGGGAAGTCATTGATGAGGAAGCCGAAAATTAGTTCCCGAAAACCGCGGCTCCCGCGCACATTTAAATTTCTAATATTTCCATAAACCCCGCATTTTTTGTTGCAAAACCTCAAAATATCTTTTATTATAAAATTCCTTTTTTCCACAATCCCGGGATGTTTTGTACCCAAAAGGCCATCTATGTCCAAGAATATGATCAGTAATCTTATGAAGCAGGCCCAGCAGATGCAGGAGCGGGTCAAGAAGCTCCAGGAAGAGGCTGCGGGCAAGACCGTGGAGGCGTCCTCCGGCGGCGGTATGGTCACGGTCATCGCGAACGGCCGTCAGGAAATCGTCTCGATCAAGATCGACCCTTCCGTGGTGGATCCCAAGGACATCGAGATGCTGCAGGACCTGGTCTCCGCCGCGGTGAACGAGGCCCTTCGGAAGTCGCAGGACCTGATGAAGGAAGAGATGGCCAGGCTGACGGCCGGCATGGGGCTTCCGCCGGGGCTGCTGTAGCGCGCAGGACGTGGTGAAAGAGCGCGAGATAACGTCTCAATCGTCGGGGCGGCGGCAGGGCAGGGCCGCTGCGCACGCCGCCGAAGTTTCCGGAAAGGCCCTCGGCAGGATGGTCGAGGCCTTCATGAGGCTGCCCGGCATCGGGAGGAAGAGCGCGGAGCGGCTTGCCTTTGCCGTGCTCGGCATGGCCCGGGAAGATGCAGCCGGCATCGCGCAGGCGATCCTGGACCTTAAGGACAACAGCCGGTTCTGCCCGGTCTGCAATAACATAACCGAAGACGACCTGTGCGGCATCTGCCGCGACCCGAACCGCGACGCGACGCGCATCTGCGTCGTTGAGGAACCGAGCAATATTCTGATCCTCGAAAAGACCGGCATCTTCCGGGGACGTTACCATGCGCTCCTCGGGGCCATCTCTCCGCTGGACGGGATCGGTCCGGAAGACCTGAAGATCGACGGCCTCATGGATCGGGTCCAAGCCGGCGGCATCAAAGAAGTGATCATCGCAACGAACCCCACGGTCAAAGGCGAGACAACGGCCCTCTACCTGTCGAAGCTGATCAAGCCCCTGGGCGTCAACGTGAGCCGCATCGCCTACGGCCTTCCCGTCGGAGGGGACATCGAGTATGCCGATGAGAACACGGTCCAGCGGGCGCTCGAAGGCCGAAGGGAAATGTAATCGAACACAAATGAAAAAGGAACAATTGAAGTTGCACATTGATGTGTGCTGCGGCACGAGCTGTCATCAATATTCAATTTCCAGTCTTTACTCTTCAACTGAACTTGGAGGTTTCCATGGCAGAAATGGTTGAGATCAGGTGGCACGGAAGAGGCGGTCAGGGGACGGTCACGGCGGCAAAGGTGCTTGCCGACGCGTGCCTTTCCGGCGGCCGCAATGTGCAGGCGTTCCCGGAGTACGGCCCGGAGCGCGCGGGCGCGCCGCTTCGCGCCTATAACCGCATCAGCGAGAAGATCCTTCGGATGCACTGCCCCGTACTGAACCCCGGCGTGGTGGCCGTCGTGGATGCAACGCTTCTTGACGCTATCAATGTTGCCGAAGGCGCGAAGGACGACGCGGTCTTCATCATCAACACGAGCAGGGACCCGAGAGACGTCCGCGAGAAGCTTAAGGCCAAGCCCTCCCAGAAGGTCTTCACCATCGATGCGACCAAGATCGCCATCGACACCATCGGCCGGCCCATGCCGAACGCGCCCATGCTTGGCGCGTTGAACAAGGCCACGGCAATCGTGGGCATGGACGTGCTGCTCGAGGACGTGAAGGGAAGCTTCGGCAAGAAGTTCGCCCAAAAGATCATCGACGGGAACCTTGCCGCGGTGAAGCGGGGGTACGAGGAGGTAAAACAGGGATGAAACAGATGAACTGGAAAGAGCTGCCGCACGCCGGCACGGTCCTGAAGGCCGGCAATGCGAATGAATACAAGACCGGTTCGTGGCGCACGTATAAGCCGCGCTGGATCGAAGAGAACTGCATCCAGTGCCTCTTCTGCTGGATCTATTGCCCCGACTCTGCCGTAGTGGTCAAGGACGAGAAGATGACCGGCTTCGACTACGACCACTGCAAGGGCTGCGGCGTCTGCGCCATGGAGTGCCCTGGCAAGAAGGGCAACAAGGCCATTGTCATGGAAGAGGAGGGCAAATAACATGGCAATTATGACGACCAAGACCGTGGCGGTCACCGGCAACCAGGCCGTTGCGGAGGCGCTCCGCCAGTTGAATCCCGATGTCATGCCCGCCTATCCCATCACGCCGTCGACGGGCATCATGGAGTCATTCACCTCCTTCGTGTCGAACGGCAAGGTGGATACGGAAACGATTCTCGTGGAGAGCGAGCACAGCGCCATGAGTGCCTGCATCGGAGCATCCGCTGCCGGCGGCCGCGTGGCAACGGCAACGAGCGCTCAGGGCCTCGCGCTCATGTGGGAGATGCTCCATATCGCGTCGGGCTACCGGCTTCCGATCCTGATGGCACTCGTGAACCGGGCGCTCTCGGCACCGCTCAATATCCACGGCGACCATTCCGACGGTATGGGCATGCGTGACTGCGGCTGGATCCAGATCTTCTGCGAGAACGCCCAGGAGGCCTATGACAACACGATCATGGCTTACCGCATCGCCGAACACAAGGACGTGCGGCTGCCGATCGCCGTCAATATGGACGGTTTCATCATCAGCCACTCCATCGAGAGCATGCAGTACATCACCGACGAGGACGTGAAGAAGTTCGTGGGCGACTACATCGCCATCGATCCGCTTCTCGACATCGACAATCCCAAGAGCATCGGCGCCCTGGTCCTGACGGACTACTACATGGAGCACAAGCGCGCCCAGCATCAAGCCATGCTGAACGTGAAGAAGGTCGTGCAGGACGTGTCTGCCGAGTTCGCCAAGCTGACGGGCAGGAAGTACGAGCTCTTCGAGACCTACCGGCTCGAGGACGCTGACGTGGCCATCGTGGCCTTAAACTCGGCTGCAGGCACCATAAAGGACGAAGTGGACCGGTATCGCGAGAAGGGTGTGAAGGCCGGGCTGCTCAAGCCCCGGATGTTCCGCCCCTTCCCCTATGAGGAAGTTGGGATGGCGCTTAAGAACGCCAAGGCCGTCTGCGTCATGGACCGGGCTGACTCCTACGGCGGCTTCGGCCCGCTTTTCATGGAAATCGCGTCGGCCGTCTACCCGTACAAGGGCCCGGCGATGTTCAACAAGATCTATGGCCTCGGCGGCAGGGACCTGATGCCGCTCGACGTGGACCAGGTGATCGACGAGACCATCGAGGTCGCGAAGACCGGCAAGGTCAAAATGATGAAAGATTACCTCTCCGTCAGGAGCTAAAGGCGAGATGGCCACAGAGGCAGGGCGACACAGAGAAACCCGATAAATCCTTCAGACAGAATTACCGGATGGACGGATATAAGATATCCTGTTATCCAGTCCAGGAATCTAGGAGATCAATAATGAGCACGACACAGGAAAAGCCGCTGACGCTGAAATCGCTGACGCACAAGAAGGACGACCTTTCCGGCGGGCACCGCATGTGCTCCGGCTGCGGCGCGCCGACCATTGTGCGCCAGGTGCTCCTGGCGATCGATGAGCCGGTGGTGATCGCCAACGCCACGGGCTGTCTCGAGGTCTCGACCTGCCTCTTCCCCTACACCGCCTGGAAGGTACCCTGGATGCACAGCGCCTTCGAGAACGCTGCCGCCACGGCGTCCGGCATCGAGACCATGTACCGGGCGCTCCGGAAAAAGGGCAAGATCAAGAAGGACATCAAGTTCATCGCATTCGGCGGCGACGGCGGTACCTATGACATCGGCTTCCAGGCCCTCTCCGGCGCCATGGAGCGCGGCCACCAGCTGCTCTACATCTGCTACGACAACGGCGCCTACATGAACACCGGCATCCAGCGATCCAGCGCGACGCCCTTTGGCGCGGACACGACCACCTGCCCGGTGGGCTCCAAGGTCCCGGGCAAGGGCCAGCGCCGCAAGGACCTCACGCGCATCATGGCGGCCCACAATGTGGCCTATGCCGCCCAGGCCTCGCCCCACAACTGGAAGGACCTCATGACCAAGGTGAAAAAGGCGCTAGCCACGAACGGACCTGCGTATATGGGCATTGTCTCCCCGTGCAACCGCGGCTGGCGGACCCAGACCAACGATTCCATCCTGCTTTCCCGGCTGGCGGTGGACACCTGCTACTGGCCGCTCTATGAGGTGGAAGGTGGAAAATGGACCATCAACTACGACCCCAAGGACAAGAAGAAGCCCGTTGCCGAGTGGCTCAAGCCGCAGGGCCGATTCAAGCACCTGTTCGCTCCGGGGAACGAAGCGTTGCTCGAGCGATTCCAGGAGCTCGTGGACCAGGACTGGGAGAGCCTCAAGAAGCTCCAGGAAATGTCCAGGAGCTGATTGAAAATCGCATCGCATCAGAAACGAGAGCAGCCGGGAGAGCATTTGCCCGGCTGTTTTTCGTGGAACGGCGCTAAAAAAACGCTTGATATTGCGGCCTTACTATGGTTTAATAGCCGATAACCGCTCGAAGAAGGTTGTTTCACTTCGACAAGGAGATGCACATGCTGGGTACCGACTTGGTGATGTACGAAGAAGAGTTCAAGCAGATCGAAGCCGAACTGCAGCGTCTTCTTGCCCAGTCCAACGCCAAGGTGGTGTTCCTCGTGGACAAGAACGGCCAGCTCATCGCCGCCACGGGAGAGACGGAGGACCTGGACACCACGTCGCTCGCGTCGCTCACCGCGGGAAACATCGCGGCAACCGGCGGCATGGCCAAGCTCCTCGGCGAAAAAGAGTTCTCCATCCTGTTCCACGAAGGGCAGCGCGACAACATCCACATCTCGATCATCGGCCAGCGTGTCATCCTCGTCGTGATCTTCGATCAGCGTTCGTCGCTCGGCCTCGTGCGGCTGCGCGTCAAGAAGAGCGCTGAAACGCTCGGTCACATCTTCGACCAGCTCCTGCAGAAAGTGGAAACGGAAAAGGGTTCGGGCAAAGGCGGCGATTCTCCCTTTGCCGAGATAACTGACGAAGACATCGACAAACTCTTCGGTTAAACCCCGCTCAGGCCCCCAGGAGAGGAATTACCGTCTCATGTCCTTTATCAACTATTCGTCGCGAGAGATCAACTGCAAGATCGTTTTCTACGGACCGGGCCTGTGCGGGAAGACGACCAACCTGCAGTGGATCTACAAGAAGACCAACCCCGACAGCAAAGGCAAGATGATCTCCCTCGCCACGGAGACGGAGCGGACCCTCTTCTTCGACTTTCTCCCGCTGGCCCTGGGCGAGATCCGCGGGTTCAAGACGCGCTTTCACCTCTACACCGTTCCCGGCCAGGTCTTCTATGACGCCAGCCGCAAGCTCATCCTGAAGGGCGTCGACGGCGTGGTCTTCGTCGCCGATTCCCAGATCGAGCGCATGGAGGCCAACATCGAAAGCGTCGAGAACCTGCGCATCAACCTTGCCGAGCAGGGCTACGATCTCGACAAGATCCCCTACGTCGTCCAGTACAACAAGCGCGACCTGCCGAACGTGGTGCCTGCGGAGGAGATGCGGCGGGCCTTGAATCCGCGCGGCGTCCCGGACTTCGATGCCTGCGCAACGGACGGAACGGGCGTTTTCGACACCTTGAAGGCAATCGCCAAGCTTGTGATCCTCGAGCTCAAGAGGGGCCAGGAGGGCGGATAGCATAAGGGGTAACGGGGTCCGTGCAGGAAACAAATCGTTGACAGGGCAGGCTGTATATGGTATTTTTCCAGCCTGATTTCCTCATTAAAACAGATCATTCCCGGATAGCTCAGTCGGTAGAGCGGGTGGCTGTTAACCACCATGTCGCAGGTTCGAGTCCTGCTCCGGGAGCCAAACACTTCCAAAACTGGGCACTCTCCCCTACTAATCGGGGATCGAGTGCCCAGTTTTTTTCCTGCAATAGCCGCAGAGTTGTATCCTTCCCCAAGACGCAAATCCTCTTGCGAACCGCCTTTGATTTCACGAAAACCCTGCAACTTCTATTTGACACGATAACTGCATGAGCCTAAACTATTTTCTGGAATCGACATGTATTTTAAGGCCCCCGTGTTACCGATCCGGGGGCCGACAGGCGCAGGATGTTAGGCAATCTTCTTACTAAACTGGTAAATACCGATAAATCGTTCTTTCCGAGCCGGATGCGGATAGATAATCACTCGTTAGACTATAAATCTTATATTTCACAAAATATTCATCGTACCTGACAGGAGGCTTGAAATGAGATTAGTCATGTGGCTGAGTGCTGTCATCGCCATCGGCTTCATCATGGTCAATGTGTCGTTTGCAGAGACACAGACGGTATGCGCCGGCTCTGTGCCGGCGGGATGGCTGAGGATCGATGATCGATGGGATCCCGCAAAATGCGGCAGTCCGGTAGCAGTCACCAATAACGTCTGGATGATCGAACGGTACGACAACAAAACAGTAGGTTCGGTCATGACTGTCTGCGCGGATACCGTGCCCAACGGCTGGTCGATCATCGCCCAGAAATGGGACCCGACAAAGTGCGGCAAGCCGACCATGTACACGGAGAATATCATGACTATCAAGCGGCTGAACGAGCAGAAAAGCGCGGTCGCAGTATCCGAACAACCCGCAGGGCTTGCATTCGTGTATCACGCCAATGAGTTCGCCGCCCGTGTTAAATCCGGCAAAGAGGCCCTGGCAACACCGGAGGGGCAGCAATATGCGTCTTCCTGGGGGGAAAGTATGAAGGCGATCCTTACGTCCTGCGTCCTGCCAGGCTTAACAGATCCGGCCAATCTGGGACGATTCACTTTTGTCGCAGACATTTCAGCATCAGGGACAATTTCTTCCATTGAGGTCAGTCCGATTACCGAAGTGTCGAGATGCTTCGCGCTTCAGTTCGGGAAGGCGCAACTTCCTTCACCGCCGATGTCGCTGCTTAAAGGCGAAAAACTTCCTGTTGCGGATGATATTGTCGTTGTACCATGATCGTGCTTACAAGGCATCTTTGATCCCTGCCCGCCACACCGTTTATTGTCACGTTTGATGTTCGGGGGTAGCAGCTTGAAACTCGTTAGATTTAAAAAGCCGTTGGGTTTCACCTCGCTCGAACTCAGCCTGCGAACCAACAACCGCGTCGAGTGAGTCGCGATAAAAACGCTCCTCACGCGCGCGTTAGCTTCCGAAAAAAATATGAAGAGAAAACCTTTCATATTGCCTCACAACGAAAAAAGAAGACTTCATGATCGTGCATTCCGAGCTCAACAAAAAGATCAGAGCGAAGTCTGTGGCTTGATGACATCTGATCGATATTTACGAATCGAACTACACTTTGTTAAGAACGAAAGCGACAAGGCAGGAAGTTTCAAGATGTCTAGTTCTGCTCTCGCCGATCTCCGAAAAGCTTTAAAACAGAAAAGGAAAACCATCGGTGTTTTTCACTCGCACGTCGTTTCAGAAGCGTTTCCTGGATCAAGCGATATACAATTAGCCCGCGTTTCCAATTTACAGTTGATATACGACGGATGCGGTCGTGAAGCAAGACTATGGAGAATCAAAAAGATAAACAGGCGGATGGCGGCTGTCGATGTCCCTCTGCTAATTGCACCACGAAGGAGCTAACTTGCCGTTCGAGACCGACGCGCAAAAAACGCGCGTCTCAACTCTGCGCCCTCCATTGCGAGGGCTTTTTATTTTCCAGCCTGGTGCGGACAAAAACTGCCCCGTCCGGTGTGGCGCTTCTATTCGGAGTGAGCGCCATAACCCTGGGTATTCTCGCCCTTGTCGGTATGAACCCCGTAATCCTGAATCTCGCGGCCCTGCTGGGAGTTGGCCACTCGAATCTTCTGAGCGGCGCGGCGATCAGCACCCGGATGCTCAGCAACCTGAGGTCGCATGAGCATGCATAGACAGGGGAGTGGCAGGAGGTTCAGGGCACTGTCCGGAGGCCGTCTCGCAATGGCCTCCCGTCTTTCTTTTTTGAGGGAACCCAGTCAACCTTGGAAGTGCGGGAGGGTCTCACATAATAAGAAAAGGCTCGGTGCAATTTCATGTGTCCCGTGTATCTTGTGAGGCCAAAGTATCCGTTTCAATGAGCTTGAATGATGAGTTCCTTTAGATAACGGTGAGATAGCAAAAACATTTTTCGGAGCCGGGGGTCGCACCTTGATTTGGCGGGCCCGGAGATGTAAAATAGAAAAAGAAGAGAAGCAGAATAAAGGAGCATGATATGAAAACGCTGCTGGTCATCCTAACGGCAGCCGCCTTGATCATGTATCCCTTCGCGGCCTTCTCCGCAGACTACGGGTCGCAATCTTCGCAAAGCCAACAGGCCCCTCCTGTAGCCCAGACGCTGGTGCGCGAGGGCGATTTCGCCATCAAGCTGGCTGTCAAACTGAACCTTGGTTCACCCACCGACGAATCAAGCGCTGAAACCCTCCTCGCCGAGGCCGGCATCGTGCCGCTGAACGGGTGGCTCTCGGACTATCCCGTGACACCCGAGATCGTGGGCCAGATCCAGGCCGCGATCGCACAAGCGGCGAGCGATAACAAACTGCAGATGAGTACTGACGAGGCTACGCGCGGGCTCTATTCGCTGATCGCGGAGGAGAACCTCCCGACCCCGGCCGGCGCAGGAAACATGCCAACAGAGGCGCCGCAAGCGGCGACGGCGCCGTCCAACCCAACCATGATCAACAACTACTATTATGATCAGGGGCCGCCCATTGTCACCTACTATCCGCCACCGACGGACTACGTTTACCTTTATGACTGGGTGCCCTACCCGGCATTCTGGTTCGGCGTCTGGTTCCCGGGGTTCTATATCTGCCATACCTTCACGACCGTGGTCGTGCGCCCGCCGTTCTTTGTCGGACCAGGCGGGAGGCACGTCTTCGTGGGTGGTGGCAGGCACCTGGTGACCAACCACGCGTTCGATCCCGTCACCAGGACACGGGTGCTCGTTTCTCCCGTCACGATGACAAGAGAAGGCCATGTGAGGCCCATAACCACGCTCAGGACCGGGGACGGAGACCGGTTCAGGAGCTTCTCCGATATGCATCAGAGGACAGCCCTGGCGGGGCTTCGTGACGTCACCCCGGGAGCCTCGATGAACCGAGACCCCAGAATAACCGCAAACAACACACCTGATGCCAGGAAGAGCGCGAGCGACATTTACTCCAGGAGCATTCAGGGACAGCGGGCCAATCGGGGCCCGGAAGGCAACATCTCGAACCGAGAAGTTCGCCGCTCATCATCGCCTGTCGCAGGGGACAGGACTTACTACGGCGCAGGTTCCGGCGGTTATAGAGGTGCGCGGTCTTCTATCTCATCTCGCTCGCCGGAAAGGCAATTCTACGCGCCTGCTTACCGTAATGACGGCCGGGTTAGTGTGCCGAGCCAGCGTTCCGGGTCGTTCAGGGGCGGTTCTGTAACGCGGACGCCGTCCTATCGCGGCGGACAAGGGGGCAGGCAGGTGCGGGGTTAGGTAAACTATCTACAGCAGGCAGGCACCGATGACACTATCCAAGTGGACCGCGGCTCTGCACTGAAACTAATTACCTGAATAGCATGGGCTACGGAGGAAAGTTGCATGAAGCTGGTAAATAAGCGCTTCGCAGCCGCTGCATCAAGAGATGCGGCGGCTTTTTTTTGACCCAGGCATTCGATCCCGGGACCTAGGCGTCGTGCGGCTTGCGGAGAAAGCTCGTGAGCAGGATCGCGGCGGCTGCAAAGGCCGCTGCCATGAAGAAACTGGACGAGAAGCTGCCGGTCCGTTCTGCCAGAACCCCGGCTATCGACGGCCCCGAGATCTGGCCCAGGCCGAAGATGAAGGTGATGAAGCCGAAGGCCGCGAGAGCCTTGTCCACGCCCACGTATTCGCTCACCGCAGCCACCATGATCGAAGGGATTGACCAGGCCACGACGCCGTAGCATCCGATGGACAGGTAAAGGAAGATCGGCGGAAGCTTTGCCGCGACCAGCAGGTAGGCGAGCATCTGGAGCGAGAACACGATCATGAGCCCGGCCCTCCTGCCGAGCCTGTCCGAGAGCGTGCCGAAAACCGGCCCGGAGAAGAGGCTCAAGAATCCCACCCAGGACCAGAAATTCCCCGCGATTGCCTCGGAAAAGCCCCGCTCCTTCACGAGCGCGGTCACGATGAAGGTAGCGTAGATCACGTAGGTGTACCCGAACAAGAAGTAGATCGAACCGAGCAGATAGAGCGTCTTGTTTCTGTAGATGCTGCCCCCATCAGCCGCTGACTGCGGGACGCACGTCATCTCCCGGTCTTCGCTGCCGAGCGGTACGAGCCCTCGCTCTTCGGGCTTATCCCTGAGAAAGACCTGCGCGACCAGCGCGATCAATGCCACGATGCCCGCCAGGATCAGCCAGTTCGTTCTCCAGCCCTCCGGCCCGATGGCCCTGTTCACGGCCGGGATCAGTTTTCCGGAAAGAATGATCGCGAACCCGCTCCCGATCACCACGAACCCGGCCGCCCGTCCGCGGATGCAGCGGTCGAACCACGCGGTGATGAGCCCCATGACCGGCACGTTCGCGGCGCCGCTTCCCATCCCGGTGATGAAGTACAGAATCAGGATAGCGCCGAAGCCGTGCGCCCGGCTAATGAGCGCCATGGTAAGGCAGATGGCCACGAGCGCGATGACGATCAGACGGCGGGAGCCGGTCCGCTTCGCGATCCTGCCGCAGAGCAGCACCGAGATCAGGTAGCCGATGAAGTTGCCGGTGCTGATGAACCCGATCTGGGAATAGGAGAGGCCGAGCGAAGCGGCCATGGACGGGAGCAGCATGCCGAGTGCGAATCGTCCTAAGCCGAGGCACGCCAGGATACAGAGCGTGCCGGTGACCACGATCACCCAGGCATAGTGGAACGGAAGGCGCGAGGCTTTGGGATCAGACATGGAAGGGACTATAGCATGACCTGAACGAATGGAAAAGAGAAAACTCCCTGTTGCTCCGGCCTGCACGGGCGAGCGTCCCGACGCACGCTCAGCCCGATGCATCGCCCGCGCTAAGGCGTGATCTGCAGGTAGCCGGATTTTTCGAGATCAACGATTGCGCCGATGCCGGTGACGACGACCCTGCTGAAGGGGAAGAGGTCTTCGGGCCGATAGCCTCTTCCTTTCATGGTCATGGAGCACTCGTACATCTTTACCCCGCCCTTGCTCATCGCCTCGAGCACTCCCCGGTTGGGATTGCCTGTTGCCTGCTGTTGGGCGACTCGTTTGGCGTAGGCGTCATCGTTCAACAGCGCAGACCCTCCATCTCCCCGGAAGACCATGACGATCTCAAAGTCCTTCCCCGGAAGCATGCCGGAAGAAGTATAGTTGTCGAAGAGGTTCTTGACGCCCATGACCTGCCTATTCACGCCGTTCGAGAAGATCTCGGCGGAATTTATCTGTGCAACGACCTTGATCCCGGTCTTGTTGACGATATCCAGGGGGGGCTTCATGCTTTCCGTTGTTCCCGCCGGGGGTTCGGCAAAAACAGGGGACCAGGCACCAAGGATAACCAGGACACAACTCGCCACTAGGTATATTTTAAAGATGCTTTTCCGTATTTTCATTGACATCCTCCCTTTACACTGCTGCATGCGCTTTCTCCGGCGCAGCGATCAGCCCATGCGAGCCTGATCTAATGATAGCAAATTTTACGCCGGGGAGTAAGCGTCTCCAGGGTCAGTATTTAACGTTAGCACTATCCTCGTTCATTCAGAATTATACTCATGGATAAGGAAGCGAGTATATCATGTCGCGTTGCTTGCCACGATTGAGTGGATTGCGAAAGCGTTATAAGGTGGCACTATCTGGAACATGAGCGGTCGGGCTGTCGAAGAGTACACTTACTTATCCGCAATTAAAATGACGAGGGCAAAGAATCCTGGTTGAAACATAATAGTATTGATTTTTTCACAGATGACGCGTATTCCCATCCAGCCAGCGTTCTAAGTGGCATTCTAGATCCTCCCGGAATTGATTGAGGTCTATTGCTTTGTGCAGAAAACCGTCTGCCCCCGCCTTGAAGGATGCCTGTTTGTCCGATTCCAGATCGGAATTCGTGACGATGACCACGGGAATGCTGCTCAAACTCGAGTCTTCGCGTATCTTGCGCAGGACCTGGAGACCATCGATCCCGGGCATTTTCAGGTCGAGAAGGATTAGGGTCGGCCGTGTTTTTTCATCCCGGATGAGCGCGAGGCCTGCTTCTCCGCTCACAGCGACTTCCATCCTGAAATCCCGCCCAATCTTCACGAGTGCCAATTTCGTTATCAGGACGTCGTTCTCGTTGTCATCGATGATGAGGATTGTTGGTAGCATTAAAATCTCCACTGGCTGAGAACCGCATACGGATGGTTAGTGAAGAATGAAGATATTGGCATGTGTCTTGCGGTTATTCACTCAGTCCTTGCTCCTGTCCGAGCGTGAAATAGATCGTGGCCCCTTTATCAACTTCTCCCTCGGCACAGACCTTTCCTTCGTGTCGGCGAATGATCCGATCGACGATGGCGAGGCCGACTCCCGTTCCCTCGAACTGTTGTTCGGTATGGAGCCGCCGAAAGGGTAGAAACATCTGTTCGGTATAAGCAGGATTGAACCCGGCGCCGTTGTCTCTGACAAAGTAAACAGTCTCCGCGTCTTTTTCAATGGCCCCGAACTCAATGTGCGCATTCTCAGTCTTCGAAGTGAATTTCCAGGCGTTATTAAAAAGGTTTGTAAGCGCTATCATCATGAGGTTGGGATCAATAAATGCGCGCAGTCCTTCAGCGATGATAACTTCGACGTTTCTCGCAGGAGCGGTTTCACGGATGCTGCGCATAGCGGCAGACGCCAGACGGCTCAGATCAGAATCCCTCCGCATGATATCCTGACGTGATATGTGCGACAGCCGCAGCAGATCTGCAATAAGCTGGCTCATTTGGTCAGAGCTTTTTTTGATGCGGTCAAGATAGTCCTTACCTCGCGCATCGAGGCTGTCCGCATACTGGTCATATACCATTTTGGCGAATCCCGATATGTGCCGAAGGGGTGCTCGCAAGTCATGCGATACTGAATGGCTGAAGGTTTCCAGTTCCTTGTTCGCAGCTTCCAGCTCCAGGTTTCTTGCCGCCATGTCTTCGGAGAGTTTCTGCAAGTCCGCCTCCGCCCGCTTGCGCTCGGTAACATCACTGGCGGCACCGAACCATTCGACGATTTCGCCGTTCGCATCCATCCGCGGGATCGCACGCGAGAACGTCCAGCCCAATGTACCGTCCACTCGCAAGACCCGGTGTTCCAGCTCGAAGAAGCTCTTGGTCCGAATGGCTTCGTTGAAGACCGCCTGTACGTGCGACTGATCGTCCGGGTGAATGTATTCCTGAAGCCAATTGCGGTTTGGCTTCCCTGTGTCGGCGATAAAATCCCGGCCACGGAACTGGTACATCTCGCTCCAATCCGGACTCATGCGATATATGACATCCGCGCTGGCCGTCGTCAGTGCGCGGAAGCGCTCCTCGCTTTGTCGTAGCGCCTCTTCCGCCAGCTTGCGTTCGGTGATGTCTCGATGAATGCTGATGAACCCGATGGCTGCGCCCTTTGGACTCATAACGGGAGCAACGTGAGTTTCGCCCACAAACATTGTCCCGTCCTTGCGATGGTACTGTAATGCGAAGGCGGGCTGATTTTTTTTCACATGAAATTTGTATCGTTCCCCTTCGATTCTTTCAAAGTCGTCCTGATTCGCGTGCAGAATCCCTGTCGTTTTCCCCACCAGTTCGTCCTGGGAATAACCGAACATCGTCGATGCGGCCGGGTTCACAAGAAGGATCCGTCGCTTTGTATCGGAATAGATCACGGCATCGGACATCGAGTTGATAAGGGTCCCAAGTTCCGCTGTTTTTGCGGCGAGTTCTTCATTGGTCGCAAGAAGCTCTTCATTGGCGGTTTGAAGCTCCTCGTTCACCGTTTGAAGCTCTTCGTTCATCGCCTGAACCTGTTCGGTCTTTTGATCCACCATGCGTTCAAGATGCCGCCGATAGTTCGATAGTTCTGCCTCGGTGCGCTTCCGTTCGGTGATGTCGGTAACCACGACGAACACCCAGCACTCCGCTTCTTGCATCCGGGCACTTGCCGATATGTAGGTCGGGATTTTCCGGCCGTTGAAATCCAGCTCTATTTCGGTTTTTGCTTCTACTTCAACCGCCTGCTCCCAGAACGTTTCGAATTTCCTCCTGTCTTTATTCGAAACCATGTTCTTGAACGATTTGCCGACCAGCATGCCGGAGCGTGAGCCCGCGATATTTGCGAAAGCCCTGTTGCAGTTGATGATGGATCCGGTTTCTGTCAGGGAGAGTGCCCCTTCGTTCATGGACTCTACGAGAATGCGGTATGGCTGCTCAGCGCCCCTGAGCGCATAGACCTGATCTCCCTGGGGTCCTGAAACGACAACGGCGTCGACTTCGCCTTTCCGGATTGCGGTCAGGGTCTCTTCCGCTTCGCTCAGGCGAAGACGAAGGTCGGCGACTTCGAGAAGAAGAGAAGCCTTTGCATCATTCTTCGACCGGGATGCGCGTGACGCGGAAGTTTTGGCGGGCTTGCCTCGCTTCTTCGTGCTTTTTCGCGAGTGCGCCGTGGTATGGTTGGCTTCTTTCAATTTTGTCTTTTTCATCGTATGTTCCTCGGAATAAATGCGGGCGACGGTCGAAGACTCAGTGCTGAGGAATGAGAAAAATCAATTATTCACAGCCTTTTACTTTCAGGTCAGTCCTGATGCGTATTTATCGGCCTCAAATCCAAGCCGATTAGGATCTTGTCCGTGTCCGACATATCGCCGATGAATCTTCGGAGCGGCAGCGGAAGCTTCTTGATGAGCGTAGGCGCGGCGATGATCTGTTCGCCCTTGGCAAGGACGGGCTGTTGAAAGACGTCGATAATATCGAGTTCGTAGTGGCCTTTGAGGTGTTCCTCGCAGATCTGCCGGATGTTCATGATGGCCTTGGTTGAACGAGGAGTGGATCCTGTAATGTACAGCTTGAGGACGTATTTACGGCGATCGCCGACCTTGGAGGTCTTTTTCAGATTTTTCGCAAACGACTTTATTTGAGATGCCGTCATGTGTTCTCCTCTATTTTGCCGGGCGCAGGTCGAGTCCCACGAGGACCCGTTCGGTATTTGAAAGGTCACCGATGATCTTCCTGACCGGGACAGGCAGTTTCCTCACGAGGGTCGGGACCGCCAGTATCTGATCGCCCTTTGCCAGTTGCGGATTCTCGAGCAGGTCCACCACCTCGATTTTGTACCGGCACAGCATGTACTTTTCACAGATTTTTGTCAGATTCTGAAAGGCCGCGATGGACTTGGGCGTCTGTCCCGCGACGTAGAGCTTGAGGTTCCACAAGTCGGACGGAACCTCCTTTATCTTTTTGACGGACGGTTTGGCAATTCGCTTTGTGGTGGATTTTTTCTTCATCATTATCCTCCGGGTAATTGAGAACTGTTGAATGTACTTCGGCTTCTTCACGGGTTTAATTCCGCAGTCCGCAAGCTAACATGGTTCTCACGCGTCCGCCTTCCGTTTCTTCGCGAGTATCCCGCGGTCGGCTGCAAGAATCTTATCCTTTATTTCCTGCTGAAGGATCGCACTCTTGAGCTCCTGCTCTTTTGAGTCGTACTCTGCGCGAAGTTCGCTGATTTTCGCATCCATAATCTTCCGGTTCCGGTCAAGCTCCATCTTTAAGCGGCCTGTTTCCTGCGAACGTGCAAAGGTCTCTGCCTCGTCCTTGCTCTCCTGCATCAGGCGGGCCGCGCCGGTGTAGACCATGCCGGCCCCGACGTATACGTCAGTCAGATCGATGCCCTTGTTCGAGATGACGAATTCCCGGACCTGGTTGGAATGCGCCATGCCCCGAGACTTGAGGATATACATCACCCTTGTGCGTTCGCCATTGTATTCGGATTCGCGAAGCAGGAGCCAGGAGTCCATGATGGACGAGATGCCGACCTCGGTCATTTCGATGGGCGAACTGCCGTGGGTGAGACTCGTGCAGAGGCTTGTTATACCCCGGGCTTTCAGGAAGTCCAGGAGCCGCATGAGCATGTTCTGCACCTCGGCGTTTGAGCCAATGGCCGTAAGGTTGGAGACGGGGTCGAATATAACGAATTTGGGCTTTTGTTCAAGGACCAGTTTGTGAATCGAAACGAGATGCATTTCAAGACCATAGAAGGTCGGTCTGGTGCTGTGAAAATAGAGGAGTCCTTTTTTCACCCACGGTTCGAGGTTGATGCCGATGGACCTGCCGTTTCTGATGATCTGGTTCATCGATTCCTCGGCCGCGAGATAAAGACACGATTCGCCCCGTTTGCACGCCGCATTTGCAAGATGCATGGCGATGCTCGTTTTGCCCGTGCCTGCCGTGCCTGAAACAAGGACACTGCTCCCGCGATAGAAGCCTTTGCCGCCCAGCATGATGTCGAGTCGCGGGATGCCGCTCGATAAGCGTTCGGTCGAGGCGGGATGGGCGAGGCTCACGGACGTGACCGGCATGACTACGATGCCCTGCTCGTCGATGAGGAAAGGGTATTCGTTCGTGCCGTGCAGCGAGCCGCGGTACTTTACGATCCGCATGCGGCGGGTCGAGATCTGCTCAGTTATGCGGTGGTCGAGCATAATGACGCAGTCGGCCACGTATTCCTCGAGCCCGTGGCGCGTGAGAGTCCCTTCGCCGCGTTCGGCGGTGATGATCGCGGTGACCCCTTTTTCCTTGAGCCAGCGGAAAAGCCGCCGGAGCTCAGCCCGGAGGATGTTCGGGTTCGGGAGACCGGAGAAAAGCGCTTCGATGGTGTCCAGGACTACCCGCTTCGCGCCAGTTGTGCGTATCGCGTGGTCGAGACGAACGAAGAGTCCCTCCAGATCGTATTCGCCGGTCTCCTCTATCTCGCTCCGCTCGATGTACACGTAGTCGATGAAGAGTTTTTTCTTTGTTACCATGTCCTGAATGTTGAAGCCCAAGGAGGCGACGTTCTTTGCGAGTTCGTCGGCGTTCTCTTCGAAACAGACGAAAACGCCCGGCTCATTGTATTCCTGTACGCCGCGGACGAGGAATTCCATCGCAAGGAGCGTTTTGCCGCAGCCAGCGCTCCCGCATACGAGCGTCGGCCTTCCCTTGGGAAGACCTCCTCCAGTGATCTCGTCGAGCCCCTGGATGCCGGTACGCACTTTCGCCAGCCCTGGACCGGATAGCACCTTGTTCAGTTTCGATTTTGCCATGTCCATCCCTCCACGAACAATAGTAACGAGTTAAAAACAAACAGAACATCAGGCGAATTATATCCTTTTCAGGGGGGGGGGGACAACTCCTTTAGAATGTGCGACTGAAGGGGCAATCTTATTGTTTATGCAGAATGTTGCATAAACCAGACTTTGATCCAAGTGAGGAGATGTTAATGAATTCGAGTTGAAAATTTATGTGGTGCACAAACTGGAAACTACGACGACTTCAGGAAGTTGACTTGCGAATGCCCGCACCAGTTCCCACAACAAAGACTTCTTATAACTTTATTGTGAAGTTGCAGACATCATCACCCCTGCCGATCGAGCGTTTAATCTCTACGTTAATCTTCTTTTTCGACACCTGTGAAAAAATTGTTTCCATCATGCCTTGTGAGCAATAACATTGAACGGGATGAAGTTCGATCAATCCGGATCGAACGAGCGGGCAACCTCATTCACCGAATATTCCCCTGATAGTATTCCCTTCAAACTCCCATCTGCCTTGCAGGTTGCGTTTGTCGCGAACCATGTTCCATCCAGTTACCAAATCTTCTATGGAGCTTACTTCCCTCCCTAGATGTTTTTCGCAAAGCGACAGCAAGTCTGCCGCGCATGCCTTCACGGCTGGTTTCATTATCGAGTATTTCGTATTCTGGTCAAGCTGATCAATGCTTTCATGAAGACGTGCCACCCAACTTTTATTCTTGTTTAGAGGAATGTTCATTATTACCTCCAGCATAAGTGGAGTGAGGCGTCAACGCTACTTGTCTTTATCCAGAAGGATATCAACCATCGTTTCGCTGTCACTGTCATTGCAGCTTCATCGCACCATATCTTCAATGCTTTCCTTCTTGCGGTACACCGTACCCTGGAACTGGGCGATCCTGTTTCCCTGCTCATCGAAAACAGGGATCAGGTAGGTCGCCAGCTTCGGGTTGAGCGACACCTCTTCTGCCTCGGCGATCAGGGTGCCGCCCTTTACGGCCTTGAAGTAGGAAATACTGACGTTAATCGCCATGGCGAGCGTGCCGTGGGAATTGGACGCCACAGAAAAAGCCGCGTCAGCCAGCGAGAAGATGGCGCCCCCATGCACGGTTCCTGCGCTGTTCAGATGATGGTCCCGGATCGCCATCCTGGCCCTGGCCTTGCCCCGGTCATAATCTATCATTTCAATGTCCAGATGCTTTGCGAAACGATCTGCGTCAATGAATTTTTTCACGATATCCACAGGCAATTCCTTTCGTAGAAAAAAACGCACGAAGCGTCTTCGAAACAGAGGCAAGAAAAGGAAGGTTAAAACGACGTCTCGCGCAAAGGCGCCAAGGTCGCAAAGGAAATAAAATACTATGAAATATTATCAAGGGTGATGCGTTTAGCGTCTTTGTGCGAACTATGCGTCTTCGCGTGGGAACGATTGACCTCTCCCTGCGGGTTCTGCGCCCCGGCAAGCAACAATCTCCCCCGACGCCATCATTATAACAAATTATCACCCTCCCGCTCAAGAGGTCAGATGATTTTCTGTTTACAAATCCGTGCATTCTGGTTTATAATTAGCGCTGTTTCTGCGCACAATCCCGGTTTTTTGTGACCGATCTTTCCCGAGGAGCCCCCCATGCCCTGGAACGCCGAAGAATCCCTGTCGCGGCAGGACCTGACGAAACTGCAGAGCGAGCGCCTGCAGAAGGTGTGCGAGCGCGTCTATGCCCGGGTCCCCTTTTACAAGAAGAAGTTCGACGAGAAGAACGTCAGGCCCACGGACATCAAGGGCAGCCAGGACATCACAAAGCTGCCCTTCACAAAGAAGTCGGACCTTCGCGACAACTATCCCTACGGCCTGTTCGCCGAGCCGCTCGAGAACATCGTCCGCATCCATGCTTCCTCGGGCACGACGGGCAAGCCCACCGTGGTCGCCTACAACCGGAACGACATCAACCTCTGGGCCGACGTGATGGCGCGCACCTTCACCTGCGCGGGCGTGACCAATAAGGACGTGGTCCAGAACGCCTACGGCTACGGCCTGTTCACCGGCGGCCTGGGCGCGCACTACGGCGCGGAGCGCGTGGGCGCCTCGGTCATCCCGATCTCGGGCGGCAACACGCAGAAGCAGATCCTGCTCCTGCAGGACTTCGGCAGCACGGCCATCTGCAGCACGCCGTCCTTTGCCCTCTACATCTACGACGTGGCCTGCGAGATGAAGATCAACCTCGATACGATCAAGCTCAAGGTCGGCCTGTTCGGCGCGGAGCCCTGGACCGAGGAGATGCGAAGGGAGATCGAGGAGCGGCTGCGGATCAAGGCCATCGACATCTACGGACTTTCGGAGATCATCGGGCCCGGCGTATCGTCGGAATGCATCGAGGCGCAGGACGGCCTGCATCTCAACGAGGACCACTTCTATCCCGAGATCATCAATCCCGGGACGGGCGAGCAGCTCCCCTACGGGCAGGAGGGCGAGCTCGTTATCACGAGCATGTCCCGCGAGGCCATGCCGCTCATCCGGTACCGCACGGGCGATATCACGAGCCTGAACCCCGAGAAGTGCGCCTGCGGCAGGACGCTCGTGCGCATGAGGCGCGTGCGCGGCCGGGCCGACGACATGCTGATCATCCGCGGCGTGAACGTATTTCCGTCGCAGGTAGAGTCGGTCCTGCTCAGGTCCGAGGAGGTCGCGCCGCACTACATCATCGAAGTGAACCGCAGGGGACGGCTGGATGAGGTGAACGTGAACGTGGAGGTGTCCCCCAAGTTCATGGAGGACATGGCGAACAAGGTGCTCTCCACGGACCTGAAGGCCTTCGTCCAGGAAGAGGAAGAGCTCATCCGGCTGAAGCACGAGATCCAGAAGAACATCAAGGACATCATCGGTGTGAACACCGAGATCACCCTCCGCCCGCCGAACTCGATCCAGCGCAGCGAAGGCAAGGCCAGGCGCGTGATCGACAACAGACCCAAGTAAAAAGCGAAAACCATTTTCTTCGCAGAGGCGCGGAGTTCGCGAAGCAAAGGAAAGACGGAACCCTGTCTCGCGCAAAGCATTTCATTCATGAAGGAGTGGCTTTGAAGAAATCGATCCTTTCCGGTAACGAAGCCATCGCACGGGGGTTCATCGAGGCCGGCGGCAAGCTCGCCGCTGCCTATCCCGGCACGCCGAGCACCGAGGTGCTCGAAACGCTGTCCCGGGAAAAGGGCATCCACGCCGAGTGGTCCGTGAATGAGAAGGTGGCCCTGGAAGTTGCCATCGGGGGCTCGCTCTCGGGTGTTCGCTCCATGGCATGCATGAAGCACGTGGGCGTGAACGTGGCAGCGGACCCGCTCATGACCGCGGCCTACACCGGCGTCAACGCCGGGCTCGTGCTCATGGCCGCCGACGATCCCGGCATGTTCAGCTCTCAGAACGAGCAGGATACGCGCCACTTTGCCCGGCAGGGCAAGATCCCCTGCATCGAGCCGTCCGATTCCGGCGAGGCGCTTCTCTTTGTGAAGGCGGCCTTCGAGCTCTCCGAGGCCTTCGATACGCCGGTCATCCTGCGCACGACGACCCGGATCTCGCACTGCAAGAGCGTGGTGGAGGAAGGCGTGGCCGAGTCGCCCGCGGGCCGCGGGCTCGCAAAGGACTTCGGCAAGTACGTCATGCTCCCGAGCAACGCCAAGAAGCGGCATGTCTTCGTCGAAGACCGGCTGGTCCGGCTCCGGGCTTGGGCCGAGACCTCGCCGCTGAACAGGATTGATGAGGGCGACCGGTCGGTCGGGTTCATCACCTCCGGCATCTCGTACCAGTACGTGCGCGACGCGTTCCCGGAGGCGGCGGTGCTCAAGCTGGGCGTGACCTTTCCGCTCCCGGAAACGCTGATCCGGACGTTCGCCTCATCGGTCGTGAAGCTGGCCGTGGTGGAGGAGCTCGACCCGTTCCTGGAAGAGCAGATCAGGGCCATGGGCGTCACGGTCCATCTCGGGAAGAACGTGCTGCCGCTCTGCGGGGAGTTCAGCCAGCGCCTGGTGCGCGAGAAGATATCGGGAACGCCGCTCCCGATGAAGGAGCCGGCAGCCGGTCTCCTGATGCGGCCGCCCACGTTCTGCCCCGGTTGTTCGCACCGGGGACTCTATACGGTGCTCGCAAAGCTCAAACTCCACGTTTCCGGCGACATCGGGTGCTACACGCTCGGCGCACTGCCTCCCTTTTCGGCCATGCACACCTGCATCTGCATGGGCGCCAGCATCTCGGCCG
>Ga0335081_10000927_pt1 | contig 47063 bp, 49 predicted proteins | sample Lox_Sample_35_FD_206713 | JGI IMG/M metagenome (GOLD analysis project Ga0335081, IMG submission 206713) | Soil microbial communities from Loxahatchee National Wildlife Refuge, Florida, United States - Lox_Sample_3.5 | ecosystem: Environmental > Terrestrial > Soil > Wetlands | place: USA... | reverse complement strand
CCTCGATAAGATTGCTAGGCGGTGCAACACGAGTGTGGGCGAATTGCGTAAGCTGAATCAGATGAGACATGCCGATCTGCTGTATGTTGACCAGAAGTTGAGGATTCCCCAGTCGTAATAGGCAAAGGTAGTGCTGGATATGAAGAAGGCAAATAGTTTGAAATATGTATGGTTACTGTATCTGCTGATTTTGATCGTTGTAGGCTCCGCTGAAGGGAATGCTTCGGCAATGACTGGTGCTTGGGAACCGTTCAAGACGAAAATCGAGCTCGGGTCCTATGCGATTGGCGTTTACACTGATGAAATACGTTCGGCACGGGATGAGCTTATCCAAACTGATAAGATCATTGTTATGGACCAAGATCCCGCTGTAAGAAATGATAGGAGTTCTCCGAATGGTCTCAAGATTCATAATGTGAGGATATTCTTCTCACAGGTAATGATGGATCAGGCGAAGGTAGATATACGCCAATCGACGGGAATCGAGAACGAGAAGCTGAATGCTATCAAGTCCGTTCCCCCCATGTTCCTCAACTCGTCGTACAGGGACGCCTTTGAATCGCTGGGCAAGATCTTTGAGCCACAGGTCAATCTGAGTATTGAATTCTGAGGAGAAATAATTTTTAAGCGATTGCCCAAGTTGCAATAACAGAAGATTTACCTTATGCAAATATTTGACGGCCTCCATGCCTTCATATGGAGAGTTTATACGCAGAACAACTGCAACACCTACCTTATCGATGGCAAACTGAAAATCATCATAGATCCGGGTCATCGACACCTCTTTGATTATGTGCGCAAGAATCTTGCTGCTCTTAATATATCACCTGAGGAGATAGATGTTGCCATTGTCACACACGGTCATCCTGATCATCTTGAGGCAGTGCAAGGACTCAATGAAACGACTCTTTTTGCCATGAACGAAAAAGAACATCGTTTTATCAATGAGCTTGCAGGACAATATTTTGAAATTCCCGAGCCTCATTTTTTCCTGAGAGAAGGTGACTTGGTAATCGGTGAAGAGAGATTTGAGGTCATAGCAACTCCGGGGCACTCACCTGGGTCCATTTGCCTTTATTGGCCGGCAAAGAAGGCATTATTCACTGGTGATTTAATTTTTGATCAGAGCATAGGCCGCACTGATCTGCCCGGCGGAAACGGACGCCTGCTTAAAGAAAGTATAGAAAAGATATCGAGCAGGGATATCGAATATCTTCTCTGCGGGCATGGAGAGATTGTGGCCGGGGAAAAAGAAGTTAAGATGAACTTTGAGAAGATAAAAGACTATTGGCTGAATTATCTATAATGGCAGAATAAAAATTTTTGACCTTGCATCGCTTTCATTCGCATCCTTGCAGGCTTGTGCAGTCGAAGCCCTATCCTTCAATGGACTGCAATCGCTTCTGAAGCTCTGATTCCGCCTTCTGTATGCTCTCCTGCAAATATCCGCCGCGGCCCGGATTGGGACCAACCGATGATCCGTATATCTTTTTCTTCTTAAGGTCGTCCCTGATCGACGCCATTCTTTCAATTCGCAGAGTTTCCATCTCCTGCTTAAGAGTTTGGATCATATTCTTAATTGTATTTGTATTGATCCCAAGAATATCTTCAAAGAGCTTTAATATTTTTTCATTATCCCCGGTGAGTCTTAGGCATCCGAGGAGTTGCGACTTAAATATCTGGCGCACTTCCGGGTATTCTGTTATCTCCCTCTTGAAGTCTGATTTCAGGGTATCAAGTTCGATTAATCCGTCCTGATATTTTTGTATCCATCCCCTCACTTTGCCTTCCGTTTCTGTCCGCCGAAAAGATGCTTTTTCTTTGTCCGTCATGGTCAGGTTTTTTGTCCTTTCCATGATAATGTCAAGTGTACTTTTTATCTCTGCCATTTCCGCCACTTCATAAAAGAACCCCGTCCAGAGGACGGGGTTCAAGTTGAATCAATTCTGATTGCTTATGAAAAATTAACTGATTTCAGCATCGCACCTCAGGCAGCGGCATGCTTCCTGAATCGCGATATCCCTCAGGTAACCCAATTCTACCTCTTTGAAGTTGCGTCTGCGCTCCGGCCCGTGCAGCTCGGGCATCTTAGCCTGCGGGGCTTCCACGGCTTCTTCATCAATGATCAACGGGATTTCAATCTTGTCCTCGGGTGGTTCCACGTAAGCCGGCTCACCATTGATCTTCCTGATGTAACTGTCAATATCTCTGGCAGCCTGGTGACCCGCCTGGATCGCACCGATGACAGTGTCTGGACCCGTCAGTGCGTCGCCTCCTGTGAAGAATTTGGGATTTGGCGTCTGAGATTTGCTGCCCTTTGCAAGATCAAATGTGGACCATTTATTGACGCTCACGCCGCTGTCCTTCGAGACGAACGTCATGTCCGACGTCTGCCCGATGGCGGCTATGACGGAATCCAAACTGAGCGTGAACTCGGATCCGGCGATGGGCGTCGGCTTCTTGCGCCCACTTCTGTCAAACTCGGCCAACTTCATCCTCTGACAGGTGATGCCGGTTACCTTGCCATTCTTCTCTTCGATTTTCAATGGCGCGACAAGATATTCAATCTTGATCCCTTCATCTTCCGCAGCGATGATTTCCTCCTCGGCGGCCGGCATGTCTTTTCTCTCACGACGGTAGAGGATCGTTACGTCTGCGCCGAGCCGAAGGGCGACACGGGCGGCATCGATGGCGGAGTTACCGCCGCCGATCACAGCTACCCTTGACCCTAAAGTCTTTTTGCCGCTCAGCCAGGCTTCTTCGTTGGCGTTGAAGTCCCTCAGGAACTCTACGCCGCCGAAGACTCCTTTCACATTCTCCCCGGGTACGCCCATGGGCTGGCTCTTGTGAGCGCCGGGCGCCAGGAAGATATAATCGAAGTCTTTGCTCACCTGTTCGAAGGATATATCCTTACCCACGCGGGTATTGCACTTGATCTCAACTCCGAGAGCCTTGATGTTGTCATTGATCTCACTGGCAAGGATCTCTCTCGGCAGTCTGTAGGCGGGAATGGCCCAGCGGAGCATTCCGCCCGGCTCAGACAGTTCCTCGAAGATGGTCACTTTGTAACCTCTTTTTGCAAGATCGCGTGCTGCCGTCAGACCGGCAGGACCCGCACCAACGACGGCTATCTTTTCTTTTCGCGTTACAGCAACCGGGGTGATTTTGGGCCGCGGCGCATGATCTGTTATAAACCTCTTTAAGAATTTGATGGCCAGGGCTTCGTCAAGCTTGCCTCTGCGGCACTTCGCTTGGCACTTATGGTCGCAGACCCTTCCGCATACAGATGGGAGGGGGTTTGTCTGCAACATTACTTTATACGCGTCTTCGAAGCGTGCAGACCGGATGAGTGCTATATAGGCCGGCACGTCCATGCCCGCAGGACAAGTGTGCTGGCAGGGCGATTTGAAGAGGGCGGAACAGACAACGGCCTTACATCGCTTATCTCTGATGTGCTGTTCGTACTCATCCCTGAAATAGCGAATAGTACTGAGGACGGGGTTTGGGGCGGTCTGCCCGAGACCGCAGAGAGAGGCGTTCTTGATGATGGCCGCCATATCGTTCAACGCTTCGATGTCTCCCTCTTTGCCTTTGCCCTGGGTGATGTCTGTCAACATCTCGAGCATTCTTTTTGTTCCTACGCGGCAGGGTGTGCACTTTCCGCAGGATTCATCCTGAACAAAGTCCATAAAGAAACGGGCTATGTCGACGGCACATTTGTCTTCATCAAGGACGATCATACCCCCGGAACCCATGATGGCGCCGAGTTCGGTTACGCGCTCAAAGTCGATAGGAGTATTGAGATGCTCGGCGGGAATACAGCCACCGGATGGACCACCCAACTGGGCGGCCTTGAACTTCTTGCCGCCGGGGATTCCGCCGCCGATGTCAAAAACGATTTGTCCGAGGGTGGTTCCCATGGGAACCTCCACGAGGCCCACGTTGTTCACATCTCCTGTGAGGGCGAATACCTTTGTCCCCTTGCTCTTTTCCGTTCCTACGGCGTTATACCAGGAGGCTCCCTTCATGATGATCTGTCCGACATTGGCAAAGGTCTCTACGTTATTCAAAATAGAGGGCTTCTGCCAGAGTCCTGCGATTGCGGGGAAGGGCGGGCGAGTCCTTGGCATGCCGCGTTTGCCTTCGATCGACGTCATCAGGCCCGTCTCTTCGCCGCACACGAAGGCACCGGCGCCTTGGTAGATCTGCAGATCGAAATTGAAACCGGTTCCGAGGATATCCTTGCCGAGGAGGCCATATTCCTTCGCCTGGCCGATAGCAACGTTCAGCCGGTGTATGGCCAGAGGATACTCAGCCCGGCAGTAAATGTATCCGCTGTGAGAGCCGATGGCCTTGGCGGCAATTACCATTCCTTCGAGAACGGCATGGGGGTCAGCCTCGAGGACGCTTCTGTCCATGAATGCCCCGGGGTCTCCTTCGTCGGCATTGCAGATAACGTATTTAACATCGCCGGGGGACTGAAAGCAGAATCTCCACTTAAGGCCTGTGGGGAAGCCTGCGCCGCCTCTGCCGCGGAGACCGGAATCCAATACTTCCTGAATAATCTGCTCCTGTGTCATTTCAGTCAGGGCCTTGGCCATACCCGCGTATCCATCCCTCGCGATCGCCTCGTCGATGTTTTCGGGGTCAATCCGTCCTCTGTTTCTCAATACCCTCAGTTCCTGGAGGGCAAAGAAGGGGATGTCGTACATGGCCGGAATGACTTCCTTCGTGGTCGGTTCTTTGTACAGAAGCCTTTGAAGGATTCTTCCCTTAATCAGATGTTCCTCGACTAATTCAGGAATATCGTCTGGTTTCATTGACATATACACAACGCCCTCGGGATAAGCCACCATAATAGGCCCCAGCGCGCAGAATCCATTACAACCGGTCTCAACAACCTTGACGTCTTTTGAAAGGCCCCTCTTGTCGATCTCTTCTATCAGGGCCTTCTTGACCTTGGCAGTTCCTGAAGCATGACAACCGGTTCCTCCACAGATCAAAAAATGTGAACGAAACACTTTCATCTGGATAATTTCCTCCTTAACATTTTAGTATGACTCTTGTGTCGATCTCATCTTGGACTTTAGACTTTGGCTATCGCAAAGGGGGTCTGGACCTCTCCCTGCATGACATGTCTCATAAATATTTGCCGCATCTTGTTTGCGTCGATTTTGCCATAGACTATAGGGTTCTGCCCTGTCAGCTCTACTGTCACCATGGGCTCCTGGCTGCATAGGCCCGCGCAACCGGACGTCGTCACCATGACATCCGATACATTAGCTTCAGCAATTGCACCCATCAATGAGTCCATTACGGCCCGTGCGCCGGCGGCAATACCACATGTTCCCATGTGCACTGTGACCTTGGCTCTGTGCTCTCCCGCCCTCAATGAGGTTTCGGAATGCACCTTATCCTTGATCTTCTTCAAATCTGCTATCGTGAGTTTTGCCATAGCTTATTCCCTCGTCTGAAAAATTTGTTAGGCTGATGCCGGTTCTTCTCGGTATTGATTCAGTATATCCCTGACCTTTTGCGTTTTCATCCTGCCATGGACGTCTTCCGTGATGACTATTACCGGGGCTAATCCGCAGGCGCCAAGGCATCTGACTGACTCCAGCGAAAAAAGCCTGTCCGGCGTTGTCTCTTTTTCCTTTACGCCGAGCTCCTTTTGTACTGACTCCATGATGGACTTGCCTCCGCGGACGTAGCAAGCTGTGCCCAGGCATACGCGCAATGTATGCTTGCCGCGGGGTTTCATCGTAAAGAATGAATAAAAGGTCACGACCCCGTATACACGACTCAGTGGCAGATTCAGCCCTTTTGCAATTATCTGCAAAATAGGCATCGGTAAGAATTCAAGGACCATCTGCGCTTCTTCCAGAACAGGAATTAGCGAGCCAGGTTTATCCTTGGATTTCTTGATAATCTCATCGAGCTTTGCAAGTTGTTCTGCTGTGAACTCTTTATGTATATCAAAATCACCATTACCCGCTTTCATGCATTCAATCCTCCTTAAAACTTCATGCCTCTGCTCCGATTTCCTTCAGGCCTTCTATGATATGATCCCTGATGAAATTCAGGACAGCTACATGATTAATTGGTATATCTTCAATTTCTTTTCTGATTTCTCGTGTATCAAAAGTATATACCTGACCATTATGCTCATGACGGTAAATAAGGTCAACATCCTCATTCCCAGCAATCAAAGTGACCAGCGTACCTGATATGTCTCCAAGGGGCTGCCTGTCAATGTGACTCAGTTTAAAATCTGCAGCAACCCTCGTTCCTTCACCTCCCTTCGATTCGATTATAAATCCGCCCTCTGCGCTCTTGGCTGCCTGGGCAAGCATGGGAAGTCCTAACCCGACATTGCGAACCTTCTTCGTTGTAAAGAATGGATCAATGACTTTATTTAGAACATCCTCGGTCATGCCAGAGCCGTTGTCCCGTATTTCCAAAGATAGGATGTCTTTTGCGGTGTCTTCTAAAATATTAATGTATACTGTATCAGCACCAGCTCTGGCGGAGTTTTCCACAATATCCAGGATATGCAGGGAGATCTCAAGCAACTATGTCTCCTGAATATATCTGCCACCTTGTTTACTAAAGGCCAATTTCAGTTCCGAAATAGTACCTCTTTCGAGAAATATTGTTGTTATCCCTCGTCCGATGTCATTTATAAAATGTGCATCGGATGACTCGATGAAAGAATAACCTGATAGCTCTGGGTATTTCATCCGCGCCTTTTTAAATCCTGTCTGGTGAGTCACTTCAAGGGCATCAAGATGAATTTCCGGGTCGATAAAACCCAATTGGCTAATGACGCTATAGCTTTCCCGATCAATGTGAGAAGCGACGACAAGCCCGCCGAACCCATGAATCTGATCGGCAATTTCTGGTAGCGATAACTTGGCTGCTCCTAGGAGAAATCTATCGTTAAAGCCTTCAACTTCGTCTAAATCATTAACGATAGCCTGGCATCCGAATATCTCCTCTCGGTTCGTGCCGGACAGATGACCATAGATAATATCCTGGATTTTCTTCAGGCCGTCCAACGTATCAAAAAGAGCCAGCAGATGAACTTCTTCACTGCTTGTTATTTCCATACCCGGGATGACTATGAGAGGCTTCCCCTCAGCCGATCTCAATACAAATTGTGCATTCTCCGAGGCATTGTGATCGCAAATAGCTATAATGTCCAGTTTTTCAGCAACGGCTTTCTCCACCACTGCCCGGGGATACATTTCTAAATCTGCGCAAGGTGAAAGGCACGTATGTACGTGGAGGTCGCAACGAAAAGCCCTGAGCATAAAAACTTGGTATCCATGCGAGGAGGCGCCACCGTGGCCTCGTTTCTGCTCGCCACTTCCCTATGCAGTTTTTTTACCTATCAATTCGTAAATCCGGCCCGTTGCTTCAAAGCCCGGCAAATCAGTCACCATTATGGGGATGCCGCTCTTTATGGCTTTTTCGAGGGTGTCCTTTGCGGGCTCGCTTCCATGGACGAGGATTATGCCTGCGTGTTCCTTGAGTGTGGCCACGGCAACGATGTTCTGATGAACCTGGCGGGTAATCCAGATGTCACCCTCTTTGCTGTTTGCCATGACATCACTCAATAAATCCCCCGTATATCCACCCTGTATTTCTGTCTTCAGCTTATCCTCGCCGGATCGGATCTTTAAATTCAATGCTTTGACGACAGATTCTAAATCCACGTCGTGGCACTCCTTATTCTATTGAATCGCTTTAGTGTTGGTCTTAATGACCATTTTCAGGTGCGTGCCTTTCCCTATTTCGGAAGAGATGTAAAATAAATCAGAAAAGCTCCTGATGTTGCACAACCCCATTCCCGCACCAAATCCCATCTCTCTGATCTTCTGGCTCGCTGTGGAGAACCCCGGCTGCATCGCCTGTTCAATGTCCGGTATCCCCTGGCCTTCATCAATGGCCTCAATCATTATGCAATCAGGGACGACGTGTAGACGTATCATGCCCCTCTTCGCATAGGAAACGATGTTTATTTCCGATTCGTAAGCGACGAGAGCGGCTTTCCTGATCATCTCTTTGGGAAGACCGAACTTTTTCAAGATGGCCTTTATGTTAGTTGACACCTCTCCGGCATGCTCAAAATTGCCGCCTGTGACTGCAAAGCTTCCTTCATAAAGGGGTTTTTTCATCCACAATTACGGCTATTTACTCCCCACTTTTTCAATGCAACCTTTCATTCCCTTCGCATACAACCGTCCGGCAATCTCGAAGAGAATATACTTGGTCGTAAGAATGGGGATGTTAAGTTCCTCGGCTAACTGGAATGTCTCCTGAGACGGAATTTTCCCTCGACCCATAACGATTGCGGCAATATCAAGAACATCTGCTGTCCGTACGACCTGCGGATTAGTCAGCCCCGTAATCAGAAGACTTCCTGCCGTTGCAAAGGCAAGGACATCGCTCATTAGGTCGGCGACAAAGGCCGTGTTTACTTCCATATCCAGCTGGTCTTCACCTATTAAGACCTCTGCATCAAGAAGTTTTCTCAATTCGCGGAGTGTCAATTTAGATTTCCAACTTTAAAGAGAAGTTTAGAGGACTTAACTTCTGTTATACGGGAGAAATATCTTCTTGAAAACACCTACAAAGTACGGAAAAGCGCTTACCACATGCTATTTGTTGTGTCAACAGAATTTTTGACAGAAGCACAAAAGGAGCACTTCCATATTCTAAGGCCCGCCTGGCATGCATAATATGTTAACGGCCACGGTTTTCACAGAAGACACAGCGCCATAAGTTTTTACCCTGACGCGCTGCCGTTCATCAGGTATAATTGCGAAAAATTATGACCGGGTCATAGTGCAAAGATTGAAGGGAATTTTGTTTTTGGTTGCGGGGCCTTTTGTGATAGGAAGGACAGACTAGCGCATAGTATCCCTTGTTTATCTCGAATCAAATGGAGCAGGGTAGCGGCATCCCTGTGGATGATCTGCATAAAATGTTTGATCCTTATTTCATGACGAAGCTGACATGATCTGCCAGAGGGATGGGTCTGGAGTTCGCCATATGCTATTCGATCATAAAGAAACACGGCGGCTTTATGACCGTTGAATCTGAACGCGGTGTGGGATCGAGTTTCATCGTATATTTGCATGCTTCGGCAGGGAGGACTTCCTCGAAAAAGCAGTTAAAGGTGAGGGGAATTGCCACCAAGGGGAGAATTCTCGTCATGGATGATGAGGAGACCGTCCTCGATTGGACAGGCATCGTCTCCAACTATCTAGGCTACAACGTTGAAAACGCAGGAATGGGATCAGACCGTTGATCTGTACAAGACGGCAATGGAAATGGGAGATCCTTTTTACGCCGTCATAATGAATTTAAATATACCGGGGGGATGGGCGGCAAAGAGGCTATGCGGGAGCTGCTCGCCATAGATCCTCATACCAAGGTTATCATGGCATGGGTTATTCTGATGATCCAGTGATTTCAAAATTCAATGACAGCGATTTCTGCCGGCGAGTCGATGTTCCATACGACATCGAGAAGATAAAAGTGATACTGAATAATCTGACGAAATGACGTTTCACCTTCTCCTTTATTTTCCATTAGTTTCACACTTCGTGTCTTATCATTAACATGAAAGGCAAAAAATCTTTGCGTCCTTCCCATATTTACGTTAAAAACACAGTACGAGTCCGAGGGGTGAATAACGCGGTGCCGTTCATAAATTGTCCGCATTTCTTATGCGGTAGCGAGAGCCTTCGGGTATATTCATATTTGCCGCTTTTGCAAATTGTCCAGAGGCCTGTCCGTGAATGTTTTGATTGACGAGTATTTGAATTTTCTTGCAGTTGAGAAAGGGGTTTCCCGACTCACTATAGAGGCCTACGGCCATGATCTGAATCGATTCGTCAACCTTGTGCAACGGCGAGGCGTTCAAAAATTTGCAGATGTTACGCCCGATGAAATCATCGCATATCTGGATCAGGTTAAGAAAGATGGACTCAATGTACGGTCTGTGAACAGAGGACTGGCAGCCGTCAGAGGGTTCTTTAAGTTTCTCACGAGAGAGAAGAAGATTGATGCGAATCCCGTGGCGAATGTCGGACTGGCAAAGGTTTGGTCGAGACTCCCTGATACACTGAGCAAGGAAGAAATGAATCTGCTTCTTGTTCAACCAGGCATGAAGAATCCTACAGCTATAAGGGACACAGCCATGATGGAACTCATGTATGCGACAGGGATTCGCGTCTCGGAGATAATTACATTGACCATGAACAGCGTTAACTGGCAGGTTGGATACCTTGTTGTCATGGGCAAGGGCGGCAAAGAGCGTATTGTTCCCATAGGACGATCCGCTTATAATTGCCTTGTCGAATACGTAAATCAGGGAAGGCCGAAGTTGATGAAGGGACAAAAGACGAACATCCTCTTTCTTAATAAGTCGGGTAATGGTCTGACACGTCAGGGTTTTTGGAAGATTGTGCGGCGATACGTACTTCAAGCGGGCTTTAACAAAAAGGTCCATCCCCATACATTCAGGCACTCTTTTGCATCGCATCTGCTGGAGGGTGGGGCGGATCTCCGTTCCGTTCAGATCATGCTCGGTCATGCAGATATAGCGACGACGCAGATCTACACGCATATTACTCGCGAAAGACTGAAGTCCATTCATAAGAGATACCATCCGAGAGGTTAATGAGGTAATTGAGGGGCGAATTATGGAGTCCAGTTTCAGAAGAAGAAAACCGGAGGAACCTAAAAGGCCTGGCAGACGGTTGCTTATAGCGGGCATTGCAGGTCTCGTCGTAACCGTGCTTGTCCTTGCCTGGATAATCGCGAACTATGCATTTCCCGGGAAGATGTATAAGTATCCCGCAAGTCTTGTGAGATTGAAAAACACTTTTTCATTTGTCTTTCTCGGACACAAACCGGAGTTTTATTATATGGACGTGGAGAAAAACGGGACAGACTACAGGTTGAAAAAGGGTGATGCATTGGATGTTTCTTATCGTGATGAATTTGTTGTTAAAGACGTTGCAACGGACGTTCTCTCCGGTGGGGGAGTGACAGTGCACGTTGATGATCTCGCTGGAACGGATCACTTCCGGGTGATGCTTCGAGGCGTTGATTTGGTCGACAAGGTTGTTATGACACGCGGCAAAGGCGCGCGTGATGCCGGTGCCAGCGTTATAACGGTCAAATATAAGGGGGAGGTCATTGCATCCGTGCCCATCAAGGTCGCGATCATGCCGCAAGACTGGTTGAGATATGCGAAGAATTCGCAGAATCAGCAAGGCCAGATTGAGTATCTGAAAAGGGCGATAGACATGAATAAGAAGGACATTGGTGTTCGCAAGACGCTGGTGGCCATTTACGAACAGACGGGCGTAACGGACAAGGCAATTGCTCAATATAATGAGATTCTCTCATTGAAGCCGGACGATACCGATGCTCTGTCGGGGCTCCTGAAGTGTTATATTAAAACCAGAGATTACGATAAAGCAATCAAGGTGGGAATGAAGCTCCTTAAAAAAAATCCGCGTGATGCGTCTGCATTTGCAAATATTGCATACGCTTATGGCAGTATGGGGGCATGGCGAAAAGCCATTATCAATTATAAAGAATCTCTGCAACTGAACCCCGATGATACCATGGTACGATTCAAGCTTGGCGAGGCGTATGAAAAGGAGAATGATTTAAGAAATGCCGTTGAGCAGTACAAGATTGTTTTGGCAAAGGCGCGAGAAACTGAACATGTAAAGGTTGCCTTGGCCGGCGCCTACCTTAGGGCCGGAAACTACGATGAATCAATAAGATTGTATAAGGAAATTCTCACAAAACAACCGCGTAATGCCACTGCCTATGCAAATCTGGGCCTTGCGTACGGGGGTAAAGGACAGTGGAAGGAAGAAATAGAGAATTATAAGAAATCCATTTCTCTGAATCCCAAGGACCCTGTTGTTCACTATAATCTCGCTTCTGCCTATGAGAAAGGAAATCAGGATCAGGAGGCGCAGCGGGAATACCAAACCTTATTAAAAATTAATCCAGGGGACATTGAATCTGCAACTAAACTTGCTGACATGGATTTTAAAAACAAACGTTACAATGAGGCCATCAGGGCCTATGAAAAAATTTTGAAATCGTCACCCGGAAAAGCATCGATTCATGCTAATCTTGGTTTCGCATACGGCGAACTTAAGAAATATAAACTATCAGCTGAGCACTATGAAAAAGCGATCAAATATGGGATGAAGGATTCCCAGGTTCGTTATAACCTGGCATACACGTACGATAAGCTTGGGAGAAAGAAAGAAGCCATTCGCCAGTACGAGTACGTAGCATCGTCTCATCCGAGCATGGATGTCTTGGATATACTAGCGGAATATTACACGGACGACAGGCAGTATGATAATGCCATCAAGACCTATAAGAAAATGATTGTCATGAACCCTAAGAAGGGGACTGCTTACTCGGGCCTTGGATATGTCTACGGTCTCAAGAATGATATAGATAAGGAGATCGAGTACTACAGGATTTCATTGAAGTATGATGCAGAGGATGACGATGTCTATCTTGGTCTGGGAAAGGCATATGAAAAGAAGGGGATGTATCAGGATGCCCTAAAGGCCTACATCAATGCCTATGAACTCAATCCTGATTCGGCCCTGGCTGCTAAGAAGATTCCTGCTTTGAAGATAAAGATATTACAGCAGAAGCATGGTGGATCGTAAGTTGCGGCATAGTAGACATGGGAGACAGGTGAGGTGGAACACATTGATAGTCTGTCAGAAAGATTAAGAGGTAGAACATGATGAAGCAGATTATCCTGGATGATATGGTTATTGGGGGCGGCGCCCCGTTCATTCTCATAGCGGGTCCTTGTGTCATAGAGGACGAAAAGACGACAAGAGAAACGGCGCTGTTTCTGAAAGACATCAGCCGTAGGTTGAAGTTGCCTTTCATATTTAAAGCGTCTTATGACAAGGCGAACCGGACTTCCATCGATTCCTTCAGGGGGCCCGGTGTGGTCGAGGGACTTCGGATTTTAGCTGGCATAAAGAAGGATCTTGGCATTAACATTCTCTCTGACGTGCATCGTTTCGAGGAAATTGGCCCCGCTTCAGAGATTCTGGACGTGCTGCAGGTTCCTGCATTTCTCTGCAGACAGACGGATTTTGTGATCGAGGTTGCCAGAAAGTCGAAGGTCGTCAATATCAAGAAGGGACAGTTTCTCGCGCCCTGGGACGTTAAAAACATACTTCTGAAGGCATCTTCAACCGGGAACGAGAATATAATGGTCACGGAAAGGGGAGCGACATTCGGGTATAATAATCTTGTAGTTGATTATCGTTCCATCCCGGTAATGAGGGCAATGGGTTATCCTGTGATATTCGATGCCACACATAGCGTGCAACTTCCCGGCGGATTGGGCACTTCCTCCGGCGGTCAGAAGCATATGGTGCCCCACCTCTCGCGAGCGGCCGTTGCAGTCGGGGTTGACGGTATCTTCCTGGAAGTGCATCCTGAGCCTGAAGTTGCCAAATGCGACGGCCCGAATTCAGTACGTCTGGATGTACTCTATGATCTTCTAACTACACTGATGAAGATTGACGGGATAGTAAAAAAAAGAGGATTTAATAAATAAAAGGGGGAGGCAGTGGCGCGTGATATTCTCGACGATAAGTTGATTGCAAAAATCAAACTGATCCGCCTTTTGGCTCTGGATGTTGATGGAGTCATGACGGACGGACGGATAATAATGGATCATGTGGGGCGCGAGATAAAAAATTTTGACGTGAGAGACGGACACGGGATCAAAGTCTTGATGAGATACGGCATCGAAGTGGTACTCGTCACGGGAAGGAGATCGGACGTGGTCGAACATCGCGCCAGGGATCTCAGCATCGGTGAGGTTCATCAGGGTGTTACTAACAAGCTGGAAATTTGCAACACTATACTCCGTGATCGGTCTTTCAATTATGAACATATGGCTTTTGTAGGGGACGATATAGTCGACATCCCCCTGTTAAAAAGGGTTGGATTTGCAGTTGCCGTGGCTGATGCCGTAGAGGATGTAAGAAAATGCGTTGATTATGTTACCGCAAGAAAAGGGGGTCGCGGTGCAGTGAGGGAGGTCTGTGAAATCATCCTAAAAGCCAAGGGCAAATGGAGTGATGTAGCGAAAAGGTATGAGTTCCTGTAAAGACATGAACCTTTGATGAATGGTAAAAATGATCTTACCAAGACTGAGGTTAGCGTGCTCAAGAAGCGTAAAGAGGCTGCGGTGTATTCTATACTCCGTAAAGAAGCGGAACAAGGCGCGAGGTGATGCAACTCACTGGGATTGCAGCGCAAGTTAAGCGGTTGGACTTCCCCGGTGGGCATGACCGTATTCGTTTAATCTTTACATATATAGAAACGGATGATATAAAATAAAACTGTCTTTCGAGAGATGCTTTTGCTTGTGTTTTGGTATGAGCAAGAAATGAAAATCGCCTCGCATTGAAGTAGACAAAACTTATGAAATTCAAAAGAAGAAGCATTGTCGTGATAATTCTAGTCATCGTGATCGTAGGAGCGGCAGCTGTCAGTTTTTTTGTGGAGAGCAATAAGTCTTCAAAGAAACAGTTGCTTAATATATTGTCGGACAGGGTTGATCTCCAGGTTAAGAATGTTATCTACACGGATGTCGGTGCTTCAGGCGTAAAATGGGAGATCAGGGCGGATAATGCCAAGTACGTCAAGAATGACAACCTTATTCTTTTTGATCGGGTCAGAGTTAAGCTTGTCATGTCAGACGGAAGGACTTTCATCATGACGGGGGACAAAGGCAAATCAAACACGGAAACCAAGGATATGGAAATAACCGGGAATGTGGAAGTCATTTCCGAAAAGGGGGATCGCCTTACGACAGATGTCCTGAGATATTCGGATGCGGAGCAGCGGATATATACGGACTCTCCGGTCAAACTGGAGAATCCGCGCATGGAGGTAAAAGGGGTAGGGCTGTCATTTTCACTGGCAGATAAAGACGTTGCGTTGCTATCCAAGGTGAAGGCTAACATAAAGTAGTGTGCCACGGCATGTTTAAGAAAAGTTGGATAATAATATCTCTGATAGTGGTCTTTCTCAGTATATCATATTTGGGCGCCCAGGGCACAGATACCAAGAAGAAAATCAAGTGGGACAAGAATCAACCGATACAGATCGTTTCTGACCGTCTGGACGCCTACAACGAAAAAAAACTGGTGGTATTTTCGGGCAACGCTGTTGCCACGCAGGGAGATAAAACTATAAAGGCAGACCGCATCTTTCTGTATTATAAGAAAGATTCTAAGGCCCCTGAAAAGCCCGGCGCTGAAGATATTGGCAGTGCAGGTGATTTGGAGAAGATTGAGGCGAAAGGTCATGTAACGATTACTCAGGGTGAAAGGGTTGTAACGGGGGATAACGCTACCTTCTACCAGGATGAGCAAAAGATCATCATGGTGGGAAATGCCGTGATGCGGGAAGGGAGAAATGTCATCAACGGGGACAGGATAGTGGTCTTTCTAGATGAGGACAGAGGTGTTGTCGAGAGTGCTGAAAAGAGCAGGGTTAAGGCTACAATATATCCCGAGGACAAGAAAGACAAAAAGAAATGAAACCCCCATTGCAGAGCTTATCTGCAGTTCGTTTCATGATATAAAGGCAATTGTAAATGTGTAAATTTAGATTAATGGAAACACTATTGGCCAAGGGGCTGGTAAAAAGATATGGAAGCAGGGTTGTTGTAAATAAGATTGATCTGGAAATCGGTCCCGGAGAAGTAGTAGGACTTTTAGGTCCCAATGGGGCGGGTAAGACCACAACCTTTTATATGATAGTAGGTTTGGTGTGGCCTGACGAGGGAAGTATCTTTTTAAACGGGGAAGATGTCAGCAAGTGCCCCATGTATGTGCGGGCGCGAAAAGGATTGAACTACCTGCCTCAGGAACCTTCAATATTCAGAAAGCTCACTGTGGCAGAGAACATTATGGCCATTCTCGAGACCATGGATATAGATGGAAATGAGAGAGACAGGCGACTGAAGGAACTTTTAGGAGAACTTGATATTTCGCACCTCTCTGAAGCGCGTGCATATTCCCTATCAGGCGGAGAGAGGCGGCGTGTTGAAATTACAAGAGCCCTTGTTACTTCTCCCAAGTACATTCTCCTCGATGAGCCGTTCGCAGGCATTGATCCCATTGCCGTTCAGGATATTCAGAGAATCATTGCCAAATTGAAATCTAAAGGGATCGGCGTCGTCGTGTCAGATCATAATGTGAGAGAAACCCTTTCTGTCTGTGACAGAGCTTATATTGTCAATGAAGGGGTAATTCTGGTTGAAGGGGACCCCGATACCATAGCCAACTGTGAGATTGCGAGAAAGATTTATCTGGGAGAGGATTTTTACCTCTGAGTAGCTGATATGAGGTTCTATTGATTAGGTATGCGGGAAAATGGCATTTGAACTCAAACAAAATCTAAAACTGAGCCAACAGCTGGTAATGACACCTCAGTTGCAACAGGCAATAAAGTTGCTGCAACTGTCGAGATTGGAGCTGACTGATTTAATCTCCCAGGAGATGCAGGAGAATCCGTTACTTGAAGAAGTGACTTCGGACGAATTGCCGGAAGATGCGTCCGTTCAGGAATCCGAACCGCTTGAAATGACCGATAGGGAAGAGATTAAGGCTGTTGAACGCACCGAGGAGATTACTGGGGAGGGAGATGGCAAGGAGGACTTTGACTGGAATAGCTATCTCGAGGACTATGGTCCAACGGGTGTGAGGTACGACCGCAAGGATGATGATGCGCCGTCATGGGACAATATGCTGATGGTAAAACCATCTCTGACGGATCATTTGATGTGGCAACTTAAGCTGTCCCGTATCACAGACGAGGAAATGAAGATTGGAGAACAGATAATCGGCAACCTTGACAGTAATGGATATTTGGTGGCATCTTTACAAGAGATTGCGCAGCAAGGGGGGGTTGAGGAAAATTTCGTTGAAGGTGTTTTGAAGAAGATTCAAGAATTTGATCCCCCCGGGATTGCAGCAAGAGATATCAAGGAATGCCTTATGATACAGGCCAGGGTTCTGGGTGTACTGAGTCCCGTTGTTGAGTCGATTATAAATGAACATCTCAAGGACTTGGAGATAAAAAATTATGCCAACATATCGAGAAAGCTGAAGGTCCCTATGTCTGAAGTTCTGCAGGCTGTCTGTATAATAAGCAGCATGGATCCAAAACCTGGGCGTCTTTACACCGAAGAGAGGGTGGATACCATCACCCCTGATGTGTATGTTTTCAAGTCAGGAGACGAATATAAGATCGTTCTTAATGATGACGGTCTGCCGAAGCTGCGGATCAGCAACTTTTACAAGGAGATTATGGGCGGCAGTAACACATACCCGGATGCAGAAAGCAGCAGGAAATATATACGAGAGAGGATGCAATCGGCTACATGGCTCATCAAGAGCATACAGCAGAGGCAAAGAACGATATACAAGGTGACGGAAAGTATACTTAAATTGCAACGGGAATTTTTCGATTATGGCATCAATTATTTAAAACCGCTGGTGCTTAGAGACATTGCTGAGGATGTGGAAATGCATGAGTCAACCATAAGCAGGGTAGTGACGAACAAGTACATGCATACACCGAGGGGCATATTTGAACTCAAATATTTCTTCAGCAGCAGGATACAAAAAACTAGCGGCGATGCAGTTGCATCAAAGAGCGTTAAGGAAGAGATAAAAAAGCTCGTTAGTGCGGAAGATCCCAAGAAGCCGTACAGTGACAGTGACATCGTCGATCTCTTGAAAAAATCGGGGATATCAATCGCGAGAAGAACAGTTGCAAAGTACAGAGAAATGATGGGCGTTCTGCCTTCTTCTAAGAGGAAAAAATATTTCTGACGGTATTGTGGAAAATCTCCTCCCTTTTGCACGGGCGGGCTCCGGGATGGCTTGGGGATTCGTCTTTGCCATCGCATGCCCAGGCCGAGCCGCGGCCTGTGTCTATATACGCCTGATGTCCCGGATTTGTTTATCTGAATCCACAGATGGAAGGCCCATGTCTCCCGATTCATTTCACTGTCCGTTTTTCACCCGATTTCTAACTTCTGCCGTGCAATCCGCCATGGCCTTAAAAAACAGGTTGACGTCAGATCATTTAAAGATTAGGATGCCCGCCCTCGGATGAAAAGCAATAAAGAGGGGGCGGCAAAAAGTATTCAAACCTAGGAGGGTGTAGTTATGAAGATTTCCGTAACCTTCAGAAATACAGAAGGGGATAACTGGCACAAGGAATACATCGATCAAAAACTAAAAAGGCTTGACAAGTATTTGGACACACCGGTGGAGGCCCGTGTAGTTCTTTCCGTTGAAAAGTTCAGAAATGTGGCGGAAGTAAATTTAATGACGAATGGTCAGATCCTGAATGCCAAGGAAGAAGCCAAGGAAATGAGTCTGGCCATTGATAATGCTGTTGACAAGATAGAACGTCAGCTCAAGAAGTATAAAGAAAGGACGCGTGGCCATAAAACTAATGTGCGATCAGAAGGAGCAGTGCCTCGGGAGGCATATGCGGATGATGATGAAGCGCAGGAAGTAAGAATAGTGGAGATGAAAAAAGTTGTTTTAAAACCCATGTCTCTCGAAGATGCAATCATGGAGATTGATGCGTCAAGAAATCGCTTCGTTATTTACAGGGATTCTTCTACAGAAAAAGTCAGTATTATATATGTCCGCGATGACGGAAAGTACGCGCTCATAGAGACGAGCAGCTGAAGTCTGGGGAAGCGTCATGAAAATCATTGATATCTGCAGGAAGGAATATATAATTGAGGAACTAAAGGCAAAGACCAAGAGGGATGTTCTTGCTGAATTGTCCCGCGTGATTCATTGTCAGAATGGTGCAACTAGTCAGGAAGATATAGTCAAGACTCTGCTTGACAGAGAAAAATTAGGCAGCACTGGCATAGGCGATGGCATCGCTATTCCCCATGGCAAATTAGCAGATCTTGATGAGTTGATTGTTACATTTGGCAGAAGCAAGGAAGGCGTAGATTTTGATTCTATGGACGGTAAGCCGGCAAATCTTTTTTTCCTACTGCTGGCTCCAGAGAACACAACCGGCTTGCACCTGAAGGCGCTTGCTAAGATATCTAAGATGCTGAAGGACAATGCATTCAAGAAGAAGCTCCTGGAAGCGAGGTCAAAGGAAGAGCTATACTCAATAATTGCGGACAAGGATGACGCAGGTTGATTGTCAAGGTACTCTGCTTCTATGGCTCAGTTCCGACTAAAAGATATTTTTAAAGGCAAAGAGGATGAATTAGGGCTCAAACAAATTGTCGGTGAAGCCGGTCTGACCAGGGCAACAGGCAGTATCCATGTTGAGCACTGGAATAATGCCGGCGGCTTCTGGGAGAGGATTGCTCCCCACGTCATCCTTGTAATCTCTCCTCCGTATGTTTCCGGATTCATAAAAATACCGTCAGAATCCAGCAAAAAGATTTTTCAATCTATCATTTTAAAGCACATTCTCTGTATAGTAGTCTGCGAAACTGAGACAATACCAGGTCCATTGCTTTCTTTTTCGGAGTTACACCGCATCCCTGCATTTGCATCAGCGTACGATGAGTTTCTTTTGGAAAGTCGTCTCTGCCGCCTTTTGCGGGAAAAGATTGAGTATTCAATCTCCATGCACGGGACGCTTGTAAATGTTTCAGGCTTTGGCGTCCTACTCACGGGAGACAGCGGCACGGGGAAGACTGAATGCGCTCTCGAATTGGTTGAAAGAGGGCATCGGTGGGTAGCGGACGATGCCGTAGAGGTCGAAAGAAGGGGGGACTCTTTGTATGGTCGAAGTCACGAGCTTGTTAAATGTCTCATCAATACAAGGAGTAGAGGTATTGTTGACGCGGAAGAGCTTCTTTGTCAGCAAACTATGCTTGACGATTCAGTTATAAACCTAATCGTTGAATTGAAGAAAACGGATGATGACAGAGGACAAGGCATCTATAAAGAAGAAAAATCAAGGGATATCATGGGGGTGAAACTGCCCTGTATGGAACTCCCGGGCTTTCCGGAGACTCGCAAAATCTACAGGCATGTTGAACTCAGGGTTCAAAAATCGATGAGGGACATGGGGAGAAGCTACTCATGAAAAATCTGCGTGTAGTAATTATTACAGGGCTCTCCGGATCAGGTAAGAGTACTGCATTACGGGCGCTGGAAGATATAGGCTTTTTTTGTGTCGATAACCTGCCTGTCGTTCTTCTTCCCAGATTTCTCAAGATTCAGTCTGATGCATCGAAGGATATTACAAGGGTCGCTATGGTTATGGATTTGAGGGAGAAGAGTTTTCTGGAAAAGTATACAAAGATTTTCGAGAAGCTGAAGAACGAGGGTTACAAGATAGAAATACTGTTCCTGGAATCTGGTGATGACGCCCTCTTGCATCGATTCAGTGAAACGAGAAGGGTGCATCCCACGTCAGTCAGGGGTTCCGTCATGGAAGGAATCAACCTGGAGAGAGAGAAGCTGGCCCCGTTGAGACAAATGGCTGATAAGGTAATCGATACAACCTCATATAATGTGCATCAATTAAAAGATGTAATCCAAAGGCATTTTATTTCATCATCCGTAAATCAAAGGATGATAATTCATGTGACATCATTTGGGTACCGCTTTGGCATACCTGCTGATGCAGACATCGTGCTTGATGTTCGTTTTCTCCCAAATCCTTATTTCGTCGAAGAACTCAAATTTTATGATGGTCACCATCAGGATGTTCAGAAGTACGTGCTCGAATCCAAGGAAAGTAGGATATTTATTCAAAAGCTTTTCGAACTGATGTCATTTCTCATGCCACTCTATGAAAAGGAGGGGAAGGCTAGACTTAATATAGCCTTGGGATGTACCGGCGGGAGACACAGGTCCGTAGTCATGGCAAACAAACTGGGCTCTTATTTTTCAGATAAAAATTACATGGTGACCATAAACCACAGGGACATCAATAAGAGTTAGCCGAATAGAATTAGAACGTATTGCAAATATTTGGACGTGGGAAATTGAAATTTGTAGTTTGAGCCCGCCGCAACTATTTTGTGAAAAAATCTAAAAAGAAACAGCTAGTTTTTTGACAACGTTATCCTCAATCCAATGGGCGTCCCACCACTCCTGGGGATTTACGAACTGCCCGCCGACAATCATTCCAAAATGCAAATGGTCCCCACCTGCAAGGCCTGAAGATCCCGTATGGCCAATAACATCACCTTTTCTGACTTGCTGTCCTTTCTTCGCATCGATTGAATTTAGGTGGCCGTAAAGAGTGAAGAAACCAAAGCCGTGATCGATCAGCACACAATTGCCATAGATGCCGATGTAGCCGACGGATGCAACTACACCATGATTGGCTGCTTCCACCGGGGCATTTGTCGTGGAAGCAAGGTCAACACCCATGTGGACGCTCTCACCAATTACCTTACCTTGGTATTGGTATTTTCTCTTGTCGCCGAACAAGGCCATAGGCGAAGCATTTTTCATGCGGAGGAATGTGCCCTCCCATAATTGCCTGGGCATTGATGTGCGGCAGATATCCTGAATCGCATTATCATTCTCCTCCCTCATCTTTCCATTCACATAAATAAACGTGTCCAGAGGTGTTTTCCCCTGAAGAACTGGACTGTGACTCTGAAATTCGGGCATCTTCTGCTGCAGAAAATTATCACTCAAGTTCATCTTATCGCTGCGGAATTTCTTGTTTCTGATGAGATTGGGCAGAGCGATTGAAGTTTCATTTCCTCCTTGGTCACGGGCGATGACTTTTATCGCTGTGCCACCGTGCTTGGCATCCATGGGAAGAGAAAAATAACTGATAATGCATGGTTTGTCTGAAACCATTGTCGCATATCCCCGGGAAAAATTATTTTCCACTCGGACTCCACTTGAAATGACGGGTTTTGATGTTCTGTACAATATCACACATGTGCCGCCGGGATTAATATTGTTGGTGGCGGTGAGCAGGAATATTTGAGGCGGAATAAAGTCGATATTGACCTGAATGCTCACGGTTGTTTCGTTCTTCCAAAGCGAATTGTCCGTCGCCGAAATATTAAGAGTTGCCGGTCCTTCATGAAGCTTTATCGCCGCAGGGTCTATGGTTACGCTTACATTACTTTCTCTTGTTACTGCATCAGTATAGTTGAGGGAGGAGAGGACCCTAGTCTGATTGTCTTGAACTATGGCAACAGTTGAATTACGAAGGCCGCTCTTCAGGTCCGCAAATGCTATATTCAGGGTTTTAGACCTCCCGATTGCAGCCAAATCCTGATCCAACTGGATAGTAGGCTTTTCCAATGCACCCCAGGAATTGAAAAACCAGAAGCCAAAACCGGCAAGCAATACGATTAAGACGCCTATTATGTGTAGTCTATAGGTTTTCATAAAATACCTCATGGAGAAATTGGACAATGTCGGGCTGACTTATAATGATTTTCAGATCGCTTTGCAAGATAAAAAGCACAATATTCACGCAAATACCTTGATTACTTCTTGAAGTTGTGTTTGAGACTTGCTATAAGTTAAAAAATAAGAGAATGCTCTGTTCCGTTTACGCCGTGCACAATGAACTCTGAGGAACATGAAAGATGCTGAAAGATAAAAAAATCGTTCTTGGCATAACGGGGGGAATCGCCGCATATAAGTCTGCCGAGCTGACGAGAGAGTTTGTAAAGAAGGAGGCCTTCGTCAGGGTAATCATGACAAAAAATGCAGCCGAGTTCATAACCCCTCTCACCCTTCAAACCCTTTCAGGGCATCCCGTCTTTATGGAAATGTTCGCTCCTTTGCCGGACTTCGATATGGCCCATATTTCCCTCGCAGAGTACGCGGATATCATCGTAATTGCGCCGGCCACAGCTAATATCATCGGTAAAATAGCTTCTGGTGTGGCAGACGATATTCTGACCACGACAGTTATTGCTACGAGAGCCCCGGTGCTCATCTGTCCTGCCATGAATATGTATAATAACGCGATCGTAAAAAAGAATATCAGCAAACTCACAGTCGGGGGCTATCATTTCATGGTGCCGGGGTACGGCGAGCTGGCCTGCAAAGCGGAGGGCTATGGGAGGCTTTCAGATATACCGGACATTGTCGAAGAGGTGGAATCGATACTGACGCCTAAGGATCTTAAGGGAGAGAACATACTGGTGACAGCGGGCCCCACCCGTGAACCCTTCGACCCGGTTAGATACGTCAGCAATTATTCCTCAGGAAAAATGGGATATGCAGTGGCAATAGTTGCAAAACGGAGGGGTGCAAATGTTACACTGATAAGCGGCCCTACGGCGCTGCCTACGCCGCGGGATATGTCGTTCATTCCTGTCGCAAGCGCCGTCGAGATGAGGGATGCTGTTATGGACCATCTCGATTCTTCTACCGTTGTCATTAAGGCCGCCGCAGTGGCTGATTATCGCCCATCTTCTCCTGCCGCCCGTAAGATAAAAAAGGGTACCGGGCTTGATTTGCACCTGGAACGAAATCCGGACATTATTTTAGAAGTCGGAAGAAAAAAGGGCAATCGTATCTTAGTAGGTTTTGCCGTGGAGACGGAGAATCTCGTTGAAAATGCCACGATGAAACTGAAGAAAAAAAATATGGATATTATTGTTGGCAATGATGTAACGCAGGTAGGCGCGGGATTCGGTTACGATACGAATATAATAAAGATCATCGATGCTGACGGTAAGATTGAAAGTGTACCCTTGATGGGCAAGATTGAGGTGGCAGATAGAATTCTCGACAGGGTCAAGAGGGTTATAGAGGGGAGGCAATCCGCTCCCGGACGGAAGGTCAGTTGAGGGGGACGGATAGTACTATGGAAGATGCAAAAGAGTATCCCGCCGACGAGCTCCTCGCGCTGGTTCGATCACTCAAAGCTCAAATACAGTTCGATATTGATGCAGGGAAAAGGCCTGCGTACCTGCGAATGAAAGCAGAGCCCGCGGGTGGTGACAAATGCACCGTCGACGAATCACGTATGGAGAGCAGAATGCCATCCCGGAATGTATTGACTCTTGATGAGGTGAAGAAAGAGCTCGGTAACTGTCAGAGATGTTCCCTCGGACGGGTCAGAATCAACATCGTCTTTGGCGAAGGGAATCCGAATGCCCAGATCGTCTTTGTCGGCGAGGCGCCAGGTGGAGATGAAGATATCCAGGGAAGACCATTTGTCGGACGCGCGGGACAGCTCCTAACCCGAATCATAGAGGCCATGGGATTGAAGAGGTCTGATGTCTATATATGCAATATCCTCAAATGCCGTCCCCCAGGTAACCGCAATCCGAGGCCTGAGGAAATAACGGCCTGTGAGCCGATTCTTATCAGGCAGCTTGAGGTGATTAAACCGCGGGTAATATGTGCTCTAGGGACATTTGCCGCCCACACACTGCTCAAGACTGATGTACCGATAACTGTACTGCGAGGCAGGTTTTACGCATATCACGGGATTGAATTGATGCCTACCTATCATCCGGCATACCTGCTCAGGAATCCGGGGCAAAAAAAGCAGGTGTGGGATGATGTTCAGAGGATTATGGAATTGTTGTCGGGACAAATTACACAATAGCTTACAGTCGACTGAAAGAGATTGGTAGGAGCAATCCATGACGAGAAATAAAATCAGTGTGCTGGGTGTAATGTTTGCATTGCTTCTCTTGGTACCCATTTTCAACCAATTGCTGGCAGAGCAGAAGAGGCCCGTCTTCGACACGATCACTGTCCATGCCACTATTACGCCGCCTGTTGCGGAATATATTATTCAAAGTATAGATGAGTCGACGAAAGCTGGTTCCGACGGTCTGATCATACTGCTGGACACGCCCGGTGGTTTGGACCTCGCCATGAGGGATATTGCCAAGGCTATTTTGAACGCATCCATTCCTGTCATTGTTTATGTATATCCTTCGGGAGCACGGGCAGCTTCCGCAGGAGTGATAATCACGATTGCCGCGCATGTAGCGGCGATGGCTCCTGGTACGAATATAGGCGCTGCCCATCCGGTAGGTCTGGGTATAGGCACTGCGGATAAAACCATGATGAAGAAGGTGGAAAATGACGCTGTCGCATATGTTAGAGGCATCGCAGAGAAAAGGGGGCGAAATGCAGACTGGGTCGAGAAATCTGTCCGAAAGAGCGAGTCTGTTACAGCCGAAGAGGCCCTTAAGCTCAAGGTGATAGATTTTGTCGCACCTGACCTAAACAGTTTGCTGAAACAGATGGACGGCAAGGAAGTCTCTGTATTGTCCAAAAAGTGGATCATCAGGACAACAGACGCCGTCGTCAACGAGAAGAAGATGAGTGTGAGACTAAGGGTACTGTCGGCGATCAGCGATCCGAATATAGCGTACATCCTCTTGTTGGTCGGGCTTGCGGGTCTATATTTTGAGCTTGCCCATCCTGGCGTCATCCTCCCCGGAGTCATCGGCGGCATATCGCTCATCATGGCCTTCTTTGCCATGCAGACACTGCCCGTCAACTACGCAGGGATTCTCCTCATTCTTTTTGGTATCATTCTTTTTATCGCAGAGATAAAGGTTGTCAGTCATGGCTTGCTCACGGTGGGAGGGATTATTTCTCTTGTCCTGGGTTCTCTGTTGCTCTTCGAATCACCCGATCCTGCACTGAGGGTATCGTGGATTGTCATGACTCCCGTGCTGGCAGCCATTTGCCTGTTCTTCGCAGGTGTAATTACCCTTGTCCTGAAGGCGCAGATGAGAAGGCGGCGAACAGGAAAGGAAGGAATGGCGGGTGAGGAAGGAAAAGCGGTTACCGATATCCATGAAACAGGAACGGCCCTTGTAAGTGGGGAGTACTGGAAGGCATCGAGCGACAAACGTATAGAAAAAGACAGGGCGGTCAGGGTTGTACAGGTTGAAGGTCTGAAAATCAAGGTTGAAGAAATCGAAAAGAAACAGGGAGGGTGATTATGTTTTCTATTCCATTTATTGTATTGGTGGTGCTGATTGTCATGTTTTTGGCGTCAGCCATCAGAATACTCAATGAGTACGAAAGAGGCGTAATTTTTCGTCTGGGGAGGGTACTTGACACGAAAGGGCCGGGTCTTATCATTCTCATACCAGTTGTGGACAGGATGGTGAAAGTCGATATGCGCACCATTACCATGGATGTCCCCCCACAGGACGTGATTACGCGGGACAACATATCGATCAAGGTCAACGCCGTCGTTTATTTCAAGGTCATGGACGCGAACGACGCCGTGATAAACGTGGAGAACTATCTGTATGCGACCTCTCAGTTGGCCCAGACTACCTTAAGGAGCGTCTGTGGGCAGGTGGAGCTCGACGAACTTCTCTCGCAGCGTGAGAAAATCAACCTCCAACTCCAGGAGATCCTGGACAGGAACACGGAACCCTGGGGAATCAAGGTTTCTCACGTCGAGGTCAAGCAGATTGATCTGCCGGAAGAGATGAAGCGGGCCATAGCTAAACAAGCCGAAGCGGAGAGAGAACGCCGTGCAAAGGTCATCAATGCAGAAGGCGAGTTCCAAGCCGCCCAGAAACTGATCGAGGCGGCTGCTCTCATGGAAACACAGCCGATGTCCTTGCAGCTGCGCTACCTGCAGACATTGAATCAGATCGCAGCCGAGAATAATTCGACAACCTTGTTTCCCATTCCCATCGATCTGATAAAGCCCTTCTTAAGCCTTGCAGAGAAGGCGAAATAACCTTTTTCAGAAGGAGTTGAGCGCAAATGGAGGCAAGGGAAAGAAGGCACATTTTGACAGGAGGGCTGATCCTCATTACTCTCGGCGTTCTCATTATGCTGGACAACACGGGTATCTACGTCTTCGATAAAAGCTGGCCCATACTGTTGATTGCCATTGCCGTGGGTACGCTGATGCAGCGCGTCAAGGATGTGGGAGGGTGGTTCATCGGGGTGGCGGGGGTGATTTTCCTCTTGGTAAAGAATTGGGGGTACGATCTCCACATAATTGCAAAATATCTCCTTCCCGTTCTCTTGATACTTTTCGGCATCAATGTTCTTTCAAAGCATTTTAGGAAAAAACAACAGTCATGAATGTAGACGCAAAGAAACCGAGGATGCTTGTTCTGTGCGACTTTGACGGAACTGTTTCGACAGTGGACATGGGGTCCGAAATTCTGAACCGCTTTACCGACACGGGTTGGGAAGAGATAGATCGCGCTTACTGTTCGGGTGAGATCGGTTCCCGGGCTGCCTATACACAGGTCGCGCCTCTTTTCACGGGGAGCAGGGCGCAGATACTGGAATTTGTCAGCAGCCGCGAAATGATAGATCCGCATTTTCTTGAGTTCTATCGGTTCTGCCAAAAGAATGCAGTGGATCTCAAGATCGTCTCCGACGGCCTCGATTTTTATATAGACGCCATACTGAAAAAGAACAATCTCCAGGATATTGAATTTTTCTCCAATGTGACAGTTTTTCACGACGGTAATAAGCTCTCAATAGAGTTCCCCCGAATGAACAATAAATGTGAGAAATGCGGTACCTGCAAGAAGGAGGTTTTAAGAGAGCACCGATCTGATTATGACCGGGTAATCTACGTAGGCAACGGATATTCCGATGTATGCCCTGCGAAAGATGCAGATCTGGTCTTTGCCAAGGATGTCCTGTATGATACTTGCGGCCAGGATGGGACAGCGTGCGTGCGCTATAAAACTTTTCAGGATATTCTGGCTTATTTTAATAAGGCGTTTTGTTTAAATTGTTAAAATAGGCGCCACATTTGTGGATGCTGACAAAAAAGCCTTCCCGATGTATCAAGGGAAGGCCTCTTCTCTGTATTATTTCTGTTGATTTCTACTTTACCAATTTAAAAAGATTTTCTGTAACCTCTTTGACACCGGGTACAGTATCCACCTGAATAACCTTTACTCTCTCCTTGAAGTAGTTGACGGCGGCCAGTGTACCCGCATTCGTATCGAAGTAGATGCCGTGCCTCTTGTCAATGGCTGCTTCGTCCTGATCGTCAGCCCTGGTCAGCAGTCCCGGGCTGCCACACACTCGGCAGTATAGTTTGCCGTCTTTCTCAACGGGCAGGTTTGCCTTGACGTAAATATTGTTTGGATGGTTGTTGTCCTTGGGGCATAGACGTCTTCCCATGATGCGTTTTTTGGCAGTATCCCTGTCGAGGATAAGCTCAACAATATAATCCAGTCTTATCTTTTCTTTCTGGAGGGCCTCCCAGAAGGCCACGGCCTGCGTTTTGTTTCGAGGGAACCCGTCTAACAGCCATCCTTTTACGCAGTCCTTTTCTTTAAGACGGCCGAGAATCATGGGAATGGTAATTCCATCGGGAACCAGTTCACCCTTGTCGATATATGACTTCGCCTCTTTTCCCAATGGCGTACCTTTCGAGATGTTGTCTCGGAAGATCACCCCTGTCTCTATCTGGGGTATTCCAAATCTCTGGCTCAGAACTGCGCCGAACGTGCCCTTGCCGCTGCCATTTGGCCCAAACATAAGAATATTCATTGTCGTTCTCTCTCTCTCTAAAAGGTATTTTTGCGAGCATTGAGGAACTGCCTTTCTGCCATTTATCGCTTCAGGCTAAGTTCAGGAAACTCGCATAAACGGCTGGGTGCTTATATTAGATTACGTGTTTTTTTACAAGAAAAAATTATTGATGAATTTTTTGATTGAAGTGGCGACCTGCCACAGGAGATCAATGCGATCATGCAGTACTGCAGGATGTTGCCGCACAGGATGAGCAGCTTGCTGATGACGTATTGCCTATTTTTCCGCCGAATACAGACATCATCTTTTTCGTTTTTTTTGATTTGCATATAGGGCAGGATATGGCCGGCTTTTCGCTGCCGGACAGGAATAAGACCTCAAAGGTATTGTTGCATCTCTGGCATTTGAATTCGTAAATAGGCATGTCTTCCCCCGTAATCATTTTCCAATATATACTTAGACACTGATCACTCAAATGTCAAGGGGATTCGAATGATTCGTGATTCCCGCACCGATGACAGCATTGGAGGGCCAGCTCGTGCTGAAATCCAGAATTTATAAGGAGATGAAATTCAAAAGCGCTTGAAATTGCCTCATTTTTGTGATAAAGGGCACTATCCCTCTTATGATCACTATGTTATACTTAATACTAAGTATGGGTTGATGTATTTACGTGCAAACACGTCTTACAGCATTCTGAAAATCTATGAGGAGAACGGTTTGTGGAAGGTAGGGCTGGAGGAGACTTTTCACTCTTGCTGATGGAATATACCCGAGTTGCGATAAATTGTGCATCTTAAGGCTCCAAGAGAGTTGGAATATTTCCCTACAAACAGGACTTAGATATTGCAGCGAGAAACACCTTATTTAGAACCAGAAGATTTTCCCAAGGTACCCTTTGTCACTGATACCTTGTCAACGCGCTTTATTCGAGAAAATAAAGTGGTTCCTCTTGATTTATCGCAAAATATTCTGAAAGTTGTCATGGCAAATCCCAGTGACCGTGATGTCATTGATGCAATTAAAATTGCAGCAGCTACTAATAATATACTCGTATATGCAGGCGATGCTAAATCCATAGATGATTATATAGAGAAATTTTATGCGGAAGAAACCCAGGACATTAATAAATTAATTGAGAACATCGAAGATAACTCCCTCCAAATCATGAGGGGCGAAGACGAAGATGTCGGCCGCCTTCAGGACATGGCTTCCGAGGCTCCGATTATACGTCTTGTTAATGTTATCATCACTCGTGCGGTGGAGAGCAGAGCAAGCGACATTCACATCGAACCCTTTGCCGATGAGCTCAGGGTAAGATACCGCATTGACGGGGTTCTCCACGATATAGAAATCATCCCAAAGAAACTTCAAGCCGCTATTTTCTCCCGCATCAAGATTATGGCAAAGCTGAATATCGCCGAGAGACGCCTGCCCCAGGACGGGCGCATTATGTTAAAGGTAGGAGGTGCGGAAATAGATATCCGTATCTCCAGCATTCCCGTTCTCTATGGTGAAAGTATCGTGATGAGGTTGCTGAATAAGGAGGGGATCTTGATTGACATGAATCAATTAGGCTTTCCTGATGACACCCTCAACCTTTTCAATAACATTATAAGTCAGCCAAACGGGATCATCCTGGTTACAGGACCGACAGGAAGCGGGAAGAGCACGACGCTGTATGCCGCCTTGGATAAGATAAACTCGGCGGATAAAAAAATTATCACCGTTGAGGATCCTGTTGAATATCAGCTTAAAGGAATAAACCAGATTCAGGTGAAACCGCAAATAGGCCTGGACTTTCCCAATATTCTGCGCCACATTGTGAGGCAGGACCCGGACGTAATAATGATCGGCGAGATCAGAGATCTCGAAACGGCGGAAATAGCCATTCAATCTTCCCTGACGGGCCATGTGGTATTTTCCACGCTCCATACCAATGACGCACCCTCTGCCCTTACAAGGCTTCTTGATATAGGCGTTCAGAATTATCTCCTCGCCGCGACAATCCGAGGAATACTGGCGCAGAGGCTTGTGCGCGTGAACTGTCTTCAGTGTCGTGAAATTGATGCGATGCCCACAGAAACAGAAAGAGCGAATAAACTGAACTGGCAGAATGATGTTACACTTTACAAAGGGAAGGGCTGCGAAAAATGCGCCTACACAGGTTTCTATGGTAGAACAGGCATATACGAATTCTTGCAGGTTGATAGTTGCATCGAACGATTAATCACGAAAAATGCAGACGTCAACCAGATCAGGGACAAAGCAAGGCAAAGCGGCATGAGGACACTTCTAGAAGATGGTTTGCTGAAGGTGAAAGCAGGCATAACCACAATCAATGAGGTATATCGGGTAACTCAGGAGATTTAAGTGCCCATTTTTTCTTATCGGTCAACAACAAGGGACGGCGTCGTTTCAGAAGGTCTGATCGAAGCGACTGACGAAAAGAGCGTTCTTCTGCAACTGAAAAACGGCGGCGTAATTCCCTTAAGAGTCGAAAAAAAGAAGAGCGCCTACAGGGATAAGATATCATTTGTATCGGCGAAGAGTGAATTGCAGGCTTTCAGCACGGAATTATTCTCTCTTCTAAATGCGGGTCTCCCCCTTGATCGAAGCCTGAATATCCTGGCCGAACTTGCGGCGGACAAGAAAATGCAGGATATCATTTATTCCGTACTGAACTCGATCAGAGGAGGAAGTTCGTTTTCTGACGCTCTGGAGAAACATCCAAAAGTTTTTTCCGCCCTCTATGTGAACATGATCAGGGCCGGAGAGTCCGGGGGCGCGCTTGAAACCGTCCTAGACAAACTCAATGAATTTCTGGAATCCGCGCAGGAGTTAAAGGACCACATTTTTTCGGCGCTGCTTTACCCCACCATCCTGGTTATTACAGGCATAATCTCCATCATTATTCTAGTCACCTACGTGGTTCCCAAGTTTTCAACTATATTCAGTGATATGGGCGACAAACTGCCCATCGCTACAAAAGTTCTGCTGGAATTCAGCAGCGTGATGCAGTCTGTGTGGTGGATTATAATACTGATGTTACTCTTCGGTGTGATCGCGTTTAGAAACTATATAAGGACGGAGACGGGCAGATACAACTGGGATGCCTTTAAACTCAAGATAATGGGCGATGTAATAGTGAAGCTGGAGACGGCGAGATTCTGCCGGACTTTAGGAGCGCTTCTCCGCAGTGGCGTGCCCCTTTTGCAGGCCGTCAAGAATTCCAAGGACATCATAGGTAACCATGTCATATCTTTTCGCTTGGACAAAATATCCAGAGGCATCAAAGAAGGGCAGGGCATTGCAAGGCCTCTTTCTGACGCCAAGATATTTCCACAGCTCGCTCTTTCCATGATAAAGGTTGGCGAGGAAACGGGACAACTGGACACCATGCTTTTGAAAGTGGCAAACACCTATGAAAAAAGCCTGAAGGTGTCAATCAAAAGATTTGTCAGTTTTCTGGAACCGGTGCTTATTCTGGGAATGGGTTTGCTAACCGGCTTCATCGTCATATCAATGCTTATGGCTATATTCAGCATTACGGATATTCCATTTTAGTCTATCTATTGCTGTGAACACAGATTACATTCTCCAGTTAATAAATTCTTGTTTGAGAAGAACACGCCTATCATGCAGCAAAGGTTATACCTTGATGGAGGTGATGCTGGTCGGCTTTTTGATCGTCTTGATTCTTGGCATATCAACGGTCTTTCTGGTCCATTCGCTTCCTGCGGCGGGACTCAGGGCAACAGCCAATGAAATGGCCGCCACAATAAAATACGGTAAGTATCTGGCCAAGGCGAACAATGGTAAACAGGTGTTTGACATTGACATTGATTCTAAAACCTATGCTCTTGAAGGACGCGAAACAAAAAAAATACCGCCTGACATTGTTATAACAATACTCGACACAAATCTGGACGTGATCAGCAAGGGAAGGTTCTCGATCGTCTTTGATGCAATGGGCGGCAACGATTGGCATTCTATCATATTGAGCAGAGGAAGAAGTAGGACAACCATTGCGATGGATCCCGTCATGACTGCAGTAATTGCAGAAGGAGAGAAATAATGATTTCGTCCGCCAGGAATTGCCCATTCTTTGTCCGTAGCAAAGAGCAACAAGGCTTTACCGTCCTGGAAATACTGGTGTCTTTGATGATAATCAGTATTGTGGCAGTTTCCATAATCCAACTCACTTCCATGAACTTGCGCAACCTGACGAGATCCGGTGATGAAGTAAATGCATTGCTGATAGCAAATTCTAAAATGCGCACACTTCTTGAGATGGATAAAATGGATGATAAGTTCTGGAGAGAAATAGATGAACAAGGGAATACCTATGAAATCTGGATTTCGGAAATACGGAATAAACGCACGGAAAGTCTACCCGTTAAACTTGAAGGAATCACGCTCACGCTGCATTACCCAACTGCACAAAGGGAAAAAACAGTGACATTGAACGCGGAGAAGGTGTTTTCGGCGCGCGAACAAGCAAAGATAACTAAAAACCCGTTGCCATAGAGGATCAATTCAAGTTGAACAAGCGCGGTTTCACCCTGCTGGAATTACTAATCTCCATAACGATGCTGACGTTAATAATCGGCATTATGAGCGGCGCTTTGAGTCTCGCAACACAGTCACTTAAAAAAGGGTCGGGGAGAATTAGTGATCTGGAAAGAGCAAAAACGTCATTTCCCCTAGTCGAATCACAAATTCAGTCTCTCTTTGTATGTCAATATGTTGATGAGGGTGAAAAGAAAAACCTCTTTTTCGGGCAGAAGGACAGATTGCTATTCTCAACCAACTATTCTATTTGGGGTGGGATAAAGGGAAATACATTAGTTGAATACGTTGTCGAAACTGATGATAAAGGAAAGCAATATGTCAAGGTGACTGAAAATACGATAGGGATGGAGACGAAAAGGCAGACGTTGCTCTTCACCGGCTATGATAAAATCTTCTTTGAGTATTTCTTGATGGATATTACCGGACAAGGCAAATGGATAGATGAGTGGCCAAAGGAAGAAAACGGTATACCTGAAAGAATAAATATTAATCTCATCTCCGGCTCAAAGAACACGTCTCTTGTAGTGCACGTTTATGTAAAGGCGCCGTCGGTGTCTTCATCAAGTGGGGGGACAAAGCCGATCACTACATCATAGTAAAAGAGTATGGCGGAAAAGAATCAAAACAAGTTCAGGACAAGATTCTCAAAGGATCAATCAGGCTTTGCCTTGCTTGTTGTCCTGTGGGTTGTGGTACTGCTTTTGACAATTGCCCTTTCTTTATCAGTAATGGCGCGAACAGAAATATTCTCAACCTTGACTTTTAAGGAACAACTGGAAAATAAATATCTGGCAGAAGCGGGACTTCAAAGAGGAATAATAGAACTTTTTTATAGAGCGTCAAATAAAAACGGACAGGCTTTCTTTGTTGAAGAAAAGATAATACGTACCGACGGAACGGCTTATGTAGGAACGCTGGAAAATGGCTCTTATAAGCTGAGTATAACGGACGAATCAGGCAAGATTAACATAAATACCTTGACTGACTCTTCGGGTATAGTATTGAACAACCTGCTGGTTAATATGGGAATAGAAAAAGAAATGGCGGACACGATTGTTGATTCCATATTAGATTGGAAAAGCCCCACAGGTCTGCATCGTCTGCATGGAGCAGACAGTGATTATTATTCTTCCCTACCGAATCCATATAGGGCTAAGAACGCAAACTTCGATACTTTAGAAGAACTTCTCTTGGTAAAAGGCGTTACTCCTGATATACTTTATGGAGATGGAGAAAGGCCAGGCTTGATAAGGTTCCTGACGATTTATGGTGATGCGAACAGAATCAACATTAATGTTGCGGCGCCGGAAGTATTAAGAGCCATACCTTTTATCTCTGCAGACGGTGTCGCAAAAATACTTCTTCTTCGGTCAGCAGATAATGACGCGGAAGCTGCTGCAGAGCTCCAAGCGATGTTGGCAGGTGGTGATTCCACAAAAATGTCGCCTTATATAATGACGGCAGATTCAAACGTTTTTGCGATAGAGGTTTCCGGTTACAAGGATAACGAAAGGAAATACTATCCCTTAAGAGCAATCGTGAATATTGAAACCGGCGGTAATTATACCGTTTTGAGTTATCAAAGCCCGGCAGGCGTAAAGCAGTGATCAATTGCGATGTCAGATTGTATGAACAAACTTAAGCATTCTGTACAGGTTATAAGAAGAGCCGGCAAATATTTGTGGAAATATCTCACTTTAAGCTTGGCGGATAATTTCTTTTCTTTTGCTAAAGTAGTCTGCGTCTCCATTGAAAGAGATGGGATCTTTCTGGCATACGGGACAAAGGCCCTCTGGAGGACAAAGGTAGAATCCTTTAAGAAAGTTCCGCTGGAAAAAGAAAAGCCTTTATCACCGGATTATCTTGCCTCCGTGGTTGCCAAATACATTGCTGAGACGAAGACTGCTAGGGCAAAAGCCGTACTTTGCATTCCAAAGTCCTGGGCGATTGTTCAGGCAGTTGAGTTTCCCGCAGTCGTGAAAGAAAACCTGACTGCCGTAATTTCGTATGAATTAGATCGTCTTACGCCTCTCACGCCGGTTAACGCGTATTATGACTTCAAGGTTATTGCTGAGGATCAGGAGAAGATGAACGTTCTGCTGGCCGTCGCCAGGAAAGATGAAATAGACTCTTATTTAGAGGCTCTCCGCGGAAGAAATGTGAATATCGGAAAAGTTGGCGTCAGCACGCTGGTGATGAAAAGTCTGTTAAAGAGCACATATAAAGATACAGATGTAATCTATGTATCTCTTGGTGAAACGGGATATGAAGGCGGCGCGATAGTGAATAACTTGACTGTCCGTTCCATCTCAGGCGAATTCAAGCCAGCCGGCACCCCGGATATCGATAACATTATAAAGGAAACCTATCCGTTGGTTGAGACTCTGACAAACGGTGGTAACCGTGGCGTGATGGTGATAAACGGCACCGAAGACCATCACCGTGCATTTGAGCAAAAACTTTCCATGTCTCTTTCTAATCTGGACAGAGACGTTAAACTTGATTTACCAAAAGGCAATAAAGAGCTTTCTTATGTCGCCGTGAGCGGCTTAGTTGAAACAATAACAGCCGATGAGAACGAAATAAACTTATTATCGGGACAGGACAAGCAGAAGAGGAGGGCGCCTCTTTTTGTGTCTGTAGCTCTATTTGCGTTAATTTTGTCGATCGGTATCTTTTACTTCATCGCTCCCGTCGTAATCGGACAGAGAACTGTGGATGAAATCGATCGTGAGATAACAGCATTGAAGCCGGAAATGAAGAAGGTGGAAGCGTTGAAAAGAGAAGCGGACACTTTGTCGGCGGAAGTAACCACGATCAATAATTTCAAGAAACAAAACGTGTCATCGCTAAACATCGTGAAAGAAATGACTTCGATATTACCGGCAAAGACCTGGCTGACTCACTTAAGAATTGCGGATCCTGCGGTGGAGATTGATGGTTACGCGTCATCGGCCGCCGAGATTATTCCCAGATTAGAAAACTCGAAATATTTCCAAAAGGTAGAATTTGCCTCCCCCACCTTCAGAGATTCCAGGAGAAATACCGATCGTTTTGTGATTAAGATGGAATTAGAAGGTGAGAACAGAGCGAAAAAGACAGACGAGATTAGGAAGAAGAATGAAAAGAAAAACTAAGCTTCTCCTCATAGCTATTCCTTTGAATGTTATTTTGCTGGGCGCGGTAATTTATCAATACGGCATCTTGAACATCCGGGAGCAGATGAGTTTTGTTGATGAAATGCAGGCATCGAAAATGCAAACCCTTCAAAAGTACGCCGATGCTATTGCGCAAAAAGCGAATTTGGAAAAACAGGTCGTTTCGCTTAAGGAAAAGAGAAAAAACGAGGATACGAAAATTATCGTGGCGCAAACACCTGCCAGTGCTGCAGCAAGTCTTCAGAATTTAGTGAAGGGAATAATTGCCGGCCGGGGTGGAACCATAAACAGTGAAAGAGTGGAAAGACCTGAAGATCTAGGAAAGTTCAAGGTGATCAATGTGGTTGTCGATGTGGTATTTCCTGATATCAGGGCGCTGTCCGATACGCTCTTTGCGATTGAGACGCAAACACCATATCTGGTGGTGAAGGAATTGGACGTTCGCGTGAGAAACTATGCAGATCCAAGGGATCTATTGGTTAAGCTAAAAGTGTCCGGGCTGACGGGGGGATGATGAATGAAGTTTGTCAAACCGATTTTAAGAAATGTTAATGTCCTCAATATACTGCTTTTGGCTACTGCCATATTCCTGTTTTTTGAATTCGATTACCCGCTTTTAAATAGACAGGTTACTGTGGGACAGATCGAAGCCAAAGAACCTGCAATTCAGAATGAAGAAAAAATTACTCCTGAGACCAGCGTCTCTTATGCAGACTTTGCAATAATTGTGGAAAAGAATTTGTTTCATCCGGAGAGGCAGATGGAAAAGGCTGAAAAGACGGCTGTGCCGAAACCGGAGCTAATACTCTACGGAACGCTGATCACTGATGATGTGAGTATTGCATATGTGGAAGACAAAAAATCACCCTACTCGACCCCGGGGCGGGCAAAACGGCAGACGGCGTTGAGAAAGGGGTCCAGTATAGCGGGCTATGTGTTAAGAGAGGTTAAACCGGACCACATCGTCCTGGTGCGGGGGGATGACAAGCTCGTCGTGAAGCTCACCGACGAGACTGACAAAAGACAAGGCAGTGAGACGGGGCCGTCTCCTGGTCCCAAGGCGACGCCAGGCCCATTTTCGCCGACGACTATTATGCCTGCGGCCGCTCCGCCTGTTGTACCGTCTCCGGTAGCAGCACCGCCTCCGCGGGGGGGAGACACCATGATACGGAACTGAAGAACGCAGCAGCGGCACCACAATAGTTCTTCAGACTTCTTCGTAAATATTCAGAGCAGCGTTTTCTCGCACCTGCCCGGATTCCAAGGCATCCGGGTTTTTAGTTTGTGGGACTTTCCATTGCGCCCCGTCGCCCTTGATGGGGGGCAAATCTGATCCCGCATGGAAGGGGTGTCGAAAATCCGGCGAAACCGATACGCCCAACCGCTTAATGCGCGTCATTTTATTGCAAGGAGCTCCACCTCAAAGATGAGGGTTGTATTTGGACCGATATCGCGGCTTGCACTCGTCGGGCCGTAGGCCAACTCGGGTGGGATGAAAAGCTGCCACTTGGAGCCCACGGGCATGAGCTTCAGGGCCTCTCTCCAGCCCGCAATGACACCAGATACTTTGAATGTGGCGGGCTTGCCGGTGCGAAAGGAGCTGTCAAATTCCTTCCCGTCAATGAGTGTGCCCCTGTACGTGCACTCCACAGTGTCGTTTTCCGTGGGCATTTTGCCGGAGCCTGCATTTATGATCTTGTACTGCAGTCCGCTCGGCAAGGTTACCACGCCTTCCTTCTTCTTATTTTCGGCGAGAAATGCGCCGCCTTTCTTTTTATTTTCTTCGCCCAGCGCCTGTGTGATTGCCATCTGCTTCTGCCTGAGCTCTTCGAAGTACGCCTTCATGGTCGCACGGAGATCGTCTTCGTTCATGAGCAGTTTTTGATCGGTCATGACGTCTTCTAGCCCTTTCACCAGGAGATTCATGTCGATGTCAACGCCCAGCCGCTTGAAGCTTCTCGCTACGTCCACCCCAATCCCATAGCTTATCTTCTCCTTGTCTGTCTTAAACTGCGGCGTCTCCGCGGCGCCCGCGTGGGCTGCGGCAAGGCTGATCGCGAGGGCAGCAATCACGATTATCGTCGTTTTCAGTTTCATAGTACATCCTTCCTTAATAAATAAAGCCCGTGTTGGTACTTCCGGGCCAGGTGTTAAATGATTCAGACAGCCATGTAAAAGAGGGAAATAAATAACAGATGATTACTCAGAAATGTTTTCTTGATAAATGTTGGTTCAGCCGAGAAAAGTGTTGATCTGCAAATCCCGAACGGCATTCATTTGTGTGTAAAATTCTTTATTGCCCCCCCTTCTGTTGGAGCGTCCTCGTCTGGGTGCCTCCTTTGACTTGCTTACTCATTTCCTCATCGCTCAGCGAATCTATGTATTTGTTTGTAATAGAATTCGCTTCCTGTTGGCTCTTTACAACATGGGGAGTCAAAAGAATAACGAGTTCCGTCCGAGTATTCTCCCTATCTGTGTTACCAAATAGGTAGCCCAAGACAGGTATTTTATATAGAAAAGGTATTCCCTGTTTATTTTTAGTATCATCTTCTCTAATCAGTCCTCCGATAACGATTGTCTGGCCGTTTTGCACAACAAGGTTTGTCGCTGCCATGGTTTTATTAATGACTACCTGTTGACCAGTGCCAATCAGCTGTGTCGTAAAGGTGGAAACCTCCTGCGAGATATCCATTGCAACCAGACCGCTGTCGTTAATCTGCGGCTTTACTTTAAGAATGATGCCGATATCTTGGTATTGAATTGTCTGCTGCGGAGCTACGCCAGGAGTCCCATACGTTTCCGACGTGGCAATGGGAACCTGCTGCCCGACCTGTATCTTTGCTTCACGGTTGTCTGCAACCATTATGTGAGGCGATGCGAGAAGCTTTGCCTTTGATTGCGAGGCCAGGGCATTGATGAGAGCTGTAACTGTTCCTGACGAGTCAACACCGACCAGACTGAGGCCGGAGGAGGTCTGCTGTGCGGGATTGATTAGTAATGAGCTGGGATTAAGGTAGATGCCTTGGCCAGCGCTGTTCTTGATCGCCCACGCTATGCCAAGGCTCATGTTATCGACTAACTGCACCTGGGCTATTGCACCTTCAATCAACACCTGTCTGGGTGCGATATCCAGTTTTATAATAGCATCTTTTATAATGTTATAATCTTCGGGCGTGCTAAGAACGATTATGGCGTTTAAAGTGTCATCGGAAAATATTCTAGCCACATCGGAAAGAAATCCTTCCGTTCCACCTGACTTTGTCTGAGGTGGAGGAGTAGTCGACATGGATGTGGGCGCTGGCTGCGCTGACGCCGCTGATTTTGGAGCCCCTTTGTCGGCTTGCTTTGTACCTAAAAAAATCTGTTGGAGCAAGGCGCTGATGTCCTTGGCTTTACCATTTTGAACATGATAAACGAATACTTGAGGGCCCTTCTTTTGTTGCTGGTCTGAGTCAAAAAAATTAATTAACTCCAGAAGGCGTTTGACGCTGGTGTCAGTATCTACAATAATAATGTGGTTTGTTTTGGGGACGTCGACGATAACAGCACTTGTTGAAGTAAAAGGCGAAAGCATCTTTATTAGTTCAGTGGACTGCAGATGTTGTATGGGGACAACCTGAAGAAGAGCGCTTCCTTTGATCTGGATGTTGTCAACGCTCCTGCCGATGCTGATGGGGGCCGGTTCACGAGCTAGATCACTTATAGGTATAATACGGTAAAGGCCATTGTCTTCAATTATTGCGACACCGTTCAGCCTCAAGATAACTTCCATCAGAGGAAGAACACTATCGCGTGGAACGGGCGCAATAGACCTGAATGTGACCCTTCCTTTCACGCGTGGATCAATGACGTAACTAAATTTCAGAATCTCACTGAAAACAGTTTGTATAACTGAGTAAATATCTGCATCATCAAAATTCAGGCTGACGGCGCCTCTACCGATGGTAGAAGGAGTGCCAGCTGCAGGACCTATAGCAGGCTGAGTCACCGGACCTGAAGGTTGAATTTTCCCCGCCTGCCTCGGTTGTATGTTTTGTTGTTCTGTCATCCATTCAGGTACTCGGGTTGGCTGTTTAGTGGGTGATGTCATTTGCTGGGGCATCAGCGATTCCGGTGAGCTTTTTGTCGCTGACGCAGGCAAATTCGCAGGCTGGTTTTGAGGCGCAGAGCCTTGCGATGCTGCCGAATCAATCGTTCCGGAAGAGGGAGGACCAATAGCTGCCGGGCCTTGCTTTTTTTCAATAGTCTGCGCGCATGCGGAGAATGACGAAATACACACTATTGAAATGAGCAGGATAAAATTGCGCAAAGTCATCACCATTCTTAACGGACCTATTCCCAGCTTACAATATCCTTATCTTCACCTTCACCGCCTGGAGTACCGTCACGTCCATATGACCATAGATCGTAATCGCCATGCTGACCGGGGCATAGATAATTATATGGCCTTCCCCAAGGATCGTTGGGTACTCCTTTTTTGAGATAAGGGCCTTCCCAATTGTCAATGTTGGAATTGATTACTAAGGCGTTGAGCCCTTCCTGAGTCGTGGGGTATCTGCCTGTGTCCAATCTGAACTGATCCAGGGCCTGTCCCAGGAGCTCAATTTGCGCACGCGCAGCGGATTGTTTGCCTTTGCCCAGCTTGGGGAAAAGCCTCGGCACCACCAGAGCGGCGAGCAGGGCAATCATGACCATAACTACAAGCATTTCCACCAAAGTAAACCCCTTTTTACCCGTCCATTTTTTTTGTTGTTTTTCAATCATAGCAATCACAGGGCAAGTATAATTAGAATTTTTAGAAAGGCGTCCGCTCTTCTGCAATAATTTTTGAACCTAGGGCTGGATTTGCTAAGATTATCAATAGCCTTGTGCCACATTTCGTTAGATGACCTTTAACCTCTGTCGCACATCAGGGATGTTTCGGAACGACATAACCCGGTAGCCGTAACGGGCAGACAAATCTCAGAGAAGATTGCCTAGAATGTGGAAAAAGTTTCCGTGACGTAGGTCACCAGCCAGGGTCCCGTGAAGAAAGAGGCTTTGAATTTATGAGAAGTCAGCCCTAAGAAAGAGCCCCTCTTCGTTCAAGCATTTTATTTACATATCGGTATAACGCGTCGAACTTATACCATTAATATAAAGATAAAGAAAGAGTAAAAGCATGCAATCAAAATTTTTAGCATATTGATGGGCATGTGCTGCGATTGCGTGGGTCGGATTTGTTATCACGCTAATATCAAAATCTTTTTCAGGGAGCTGGCGGATGAACACCTTGCTCAAGAGGCTCTTCCCGCTTCCTATGTTGCCTGCAAGCAGCGCTGCTCCCTTCCGTCCTATCACGGCATAGTTCAATCTGGCGAGAGTTTTCACTCATTAGCTCATCGATTGCCATACGGACCGCAGAAAATAGAGCTTTTGCTGAGATATTGAAAGCTTGTGCGGACACTTAATATCGGTGTATTCTTCATTTCTGGTATGAAGCTTGTGGCTATCTCGGCCGTAGAGACAAGTAGAATTTTCATAGGAACGTGATTGTAATCTCTGAGATAGAATTACAAGGCAATAATTCAAGCCGTATTTCTAAGTCAGTTAAATACTGTAGCGACGTTATCATAATAGATAATACAAATCAACAGCAGCTGAGTTAGCCAAAGGAGATCAGTTTGCTTACAATGCAGGGCCGGTCCAAGGGGACTGTGATTGGTTGTATCCTCTTTAATTCCTCAATATTCCACTTAGCTTGCTTACTCAAGAGGTCCAGGGCTTCGTCTCTGGAGTTGGCCAGTACGACGACCTCAGCCTGCATATAGTTATCTTCATAAATGTGCGGCTCATCAAACATCGACCAACTGGAGAATTTCTTGCTGTGCCGCCAGATGAATATATTCATAGGAATTTCACCTCGAACGTCTTATTTTGATCTTTTGAAATGTGAACATAGTTCGGATGACTCCGGTAGGAACTTCCTGCATATCATGGGCATGTCTTCGTAGGTTGTATAGGAACAGCAATTTCCCTCCAGTTGGCAGTTGGACAATATACTCCAGTCTACAGAGAATGCTACGATCTCTACCGCCCATAGAGTCGTTGAATCTTCTATCGGGTGCAGCATTTTTTTACGCTTCCATCTCTCCATCTCTTCATGAGTTGCAGCAAACCAAGGCGACACGCATCACTTCCCTTATCGCTTAGGACGAATAGGCTCATTTTTTTATTTGATTAACCTCTTTCGGAAACAGCAAGCGGACACCCGCTTACACGTGAGTAAAGGGTCGTTTGTGGTATTATCTCCACACCCCGATTTATCCACAGGAGAAACGGCAGGGCAAGCTATCCAAATGCGTGGCTAAAAGTTTGTGAACATCCTGCGTCCTATGCGCCTTGCCTTGGTAAGGTATCAAAGACAACGCCATTTCCACGCTATGGTAGAAGTAACGATTTTACTTGTGAGCGTCAAGGGTTATTTGTGAGACTTGATCCTCTGATAGCAAACTGCACGCTGATGAAGCCGGTCTGTGGGATCCCTCAGTGGGGAGGGGCCATCCAGAGAATTATTCCTATTTGCGAATGATATCTACGAAAAGCCTGAGTGTCACGCCTGCATCACCCAGTGGGGGCGTGTAGCGCCAGTTATTCGAATCTTCGCCGTCATGGTTGACAATGTGATGGGTATAAGTCTCACCCATTTTCATCTCTTCGTAGGCCGTAGATGCCCGTATTTCAAGATCCTTCAATGCCTCCGGCGTAAGGAGTTTTCCCTGCTGCTGCGTGCGGCCGATAAGCTTGGGCAGCATGATCGAGGCTGCAGTTTCCTCTGGCGAAGTAAAGCCCATGTTAATCTGGAGTGCATGAATTTCGTCTTCAGATGCGGGATTGATAAAGACCGTATAGACCTCAAAGCCAGCAGTTAGCTGCGTTATCAGTGGATGATGTAAAAGCAGTTTGCCGAGGGTGGGGTATATTTCGACAATAATCAGGTTGCTGTCGACAAATAGCCCTTGCATTTGGATTAAGTCGACGGCCTGCCAGATATTTCGTACTTGACCTACAATAAAACGCTCACGCGGAAAGGATCTTATTTCCTTCTGGGAACGAAAATAGTAATCGGCGCCTTCCGTTTCTATAGATCTGGCTGGCCGACTGGTATATAGTATGGGCATCCGGAAGGATATTTCCGGGTGCATCCGCTTTACGGCTTTGAGCAGAGGCGATTTCCCGGCACATGATGGGCCCGACAAAACGATAAGGCGCTTTCTTATATTCATCACACTTCCCTCACAAATTACCGCAATTTTAAACTATATAAATCGTTGGCGAAAGGGAAAAATGCGTTGTGATTATCCTTTTTATATATTAACTTGAACCTATATTATTGTCTCGTGTCTTATTGGCTTCTATCATCGAAATAGATATTTATGTAAATGTAGAAAGGATACGGATAATGACCCCGAGAGATGCTATGGAGCACATGGAAGAGGCTCGCAGAGCAAAGAAATCATGATCACTATTAACAGTTTTTTGCATCGAAATGATTTTAAAGACTTAATACGAAGATGGATGTACTGCGACGTGCATCCAACCGATGCAGATTTGATTACCCGCCTGGTTCATTTCAATAATGTTTACCTTTCGAGGTATCTGAAGATTTTTTCCAAAAAAGTCCTTCAGGAACTGTATAAATGTGAACTGTACTGCAGGCCCGCCCATATAAAAGGTGACCTTAAGGACATGATTGTTGCCAATCCGCCTTATCACAACCCGCGGATAGACCAATTAGTTGCTGAATACCACGCCGCGCCGGAACGTTTTTACAGGGAAACTCCTTTCCATGCGATGTTATTTTTTAGAAAAGGCTGCTCGAAAGACGAATATCTTGGGTCGATGAGAAAAAAGCGCGTGCACAGGATGGCGGAGAAATCTGCCCGGAGGATCATTGACTGGATTTTCCATGCTATAAAGAAACGCGCCGATCTGCTTGCAGATGATCGTGCTCGATTGCTTGGCATTCCCAGGGATCAGCTGGCGACATCACAGGACGAGATGATTGAAGAATTTCTCAAGGCTGAGAATCGATTGCTTGAAGATTTCAAAGAGAAACGCGAGATTCATGATATTGAAGAGATGATAATCAACGATGTGGCGGGTATGAAGGTGATACTCGATGATGCAAGGCAGGGTGAGTTGTCGAGCGCACTCCGTAATACGGAGGGATGCGAAATTGTTGAAGAGGAGCGGCACAGAGGGAAGTACAATGCCACTAATCTCCTCATACGTTACAGTCCGCCATGTGAAGAAATTCTTAGTCAGCCTTTGAGTGAGAAGATCATTAACATCATGGCCATCAGAGGATCAAGGCCGGATGATTGCAATAAAGAGTTCACAGAATTCGTCAGGTCTGGGGAGGATCACATATATCTGGAAATAATAGTTTACGATTATGGAGAAATGCTTGAGAGCGAAATAGGCAGATGTATGCACGAAGACCGTATCATCGAGCAGCGCTTGCGGCAGCCGTACAACGGGCATCTCGCAAAAAATGTAGAGTACCTCATGGAGTATCTTTTTGTCTTTCCTTATTCACCGCAGCATGAGCTGGACGAGTTGCCGATCAAGCTGTGGAACCGTTACCTGCCTGACTACTTTGACGAGGTGGTGAGAAGGCTTTACAGTATTCCGCTGAGCAACACTATGGAGGAATGAATCCGTTAGCGAGCCAATGGAGAACATTCTTATTCCTTGAGGATCGAAAATTCTCCACAGTATAGTGCGGAGAGCTTCAATTCCCCCACACTTAGCCAATGCCTTCAGCAGTGTATATGTATTTTATGAGTGAATGAGGTTTAAGATTTCCGGCAACAATGAATTTCTATTGTCCTGCGTCATCAAAAAAAGTTTCACGTCGGGCCTTTTCTTAATTTCTTCTATAATACCTTCGCCCTTGCCTGAAATGGTGGCAATGACGGTCCGTTCCTGGTCCAGTATTCTCTTCAATAATTCGTTAAATTTATCGGAAATACATTCCATCTTACCTATTTCGTCAATTATAATCCCTCCAACGGCCGGATTAAAAAAAGCGATATGGTCGAGAAAATCGTTAAATGCCGCAACATCCACTCCATATTTGCCAACCCTGTAACGACTCGCGATATCAACATGGGAAAGCATCGCTCTCGTACCGTCAAGGCTCACTAAGGAAAAGCCCTTGCGAATTCCTTTGTCTCGTATCTCCTCGGTGTAAAAACCGGCAAGAGCAAGATAGTGTAAATTATGGGAGATCCTCTTGATGAGAGCCGTTTTGCCGATGCCTGGAGAACCTGTTATGAGGACGTTTTTTTTCTGCATCGTAAAACAGATTGACACTCGGAACCTCTTTTTTTATACTTCAGACCGTCAAAACAATTCTTCAAAAAGTTTATCAAATACAAAGAGTTTTTTCATTGGAAAAGATTTCTCTCATACCTCTGAAAGGCATCATTCATTTTACAGACAGTGGCGGGGCTTTCGGGTTGGAAGAACTGGTGAGCTCAACAGGCCCGCGGCCTATCGTTTCTGGCGATTGCGACGAAGGTTCTGGAGCGGTTACCGGAAAACGAGGCATGGCTTCAGGAACTGGACCATAGTCCGGATATGGATTGAACTATATTCTAATATACGCAAGGGTAAGCGGGAAATTCGCGTGGGTCTGAAGATATTTACCAGCAACAGATTAGAAACTCTGGCAGAGAAGCTGAGTGAGGTTCTCAAGAGACCTCTTTCTTCGCCTTTGGATAAAGAGGTGATTATTGTTCAGAGCCGGGGGATGGAGCGCTGGATATCCATGCAGCTGGCTCATCATCTCGGCATCGCAGCAAATATCTCCTTTACCTTTCCGAACGCATTTGTGTTGCACGTTATGTCCGCTGCAATAGCGGATTTTCATGGGAATCGAGTCAATGACACCGACACGATGACGTGGGAAATCATGGGATTACTTCCATCATTTGTCAAGAACCCCGGATTTGAGGCGATCGATGTCTATCTGGATGACGATGCATCGCTGTTTAACCTGAAGAGCTTCCAGCTTGCCGAGCGCATAGCGCATGTCTTTGATCAGTATATGATATTTCGGCCCGAGATGGTACTATCCTGGGAGGAGGGAATGACGGGCCAGAAAGACGAGAAGTGGCAGGCAGACTTATGGCGTGCATTGATGAAGGGAGATTGTTCTTATCACCCTGCGAGACTCAGGGATATCCTTCTCAAAAAAATGCGTTATGAACATAATTCCATGAATAATTTGCCTCTAAGATTTTCCGTCTTCGGTATATCGTCGCTGCCGCGCTTTCATTTGGACATTATTCATGCACTTGCTAACTCGATGGAAGTTAATTTTTTCCTTATGAGCCCGTCTCAAGAGTTCTGGCTTGATATCCGCTCCGATAGGGAAATGAGACGAGAACTGTTGAGGGTGAGGGAAAAGACCGGGTGGACGATCCCTACGAAGGAGGCATTGTATCTGGAAAAGGGCAACAGCCTGCTCTCATCGCTGGGTACCCTTGGAAGAGAATTTTTTAGCTGCATGTCTGATTTTAGAGCTGAATTTTACGATTCCTTTGATGATGGAGGCGAGAAAAACATTCTTTCGGCGGTACAATCGGACATACTCAATTTGCGGGACAGGGGCGGAACAGGTGATGAACGGTTGAGTATCTCCGAAGACGACTCGTCGATACAAATTCATTCTTGTCACAGCAAAATGCGGGAGGTCGAGGTTCTCCATGACAATCTTCTGGCC
>Ga0335081_10000926_pt1 | contig 47065 bp, 56 predicted proteins | sample Lox_Sample_35_FD_206713 | JGI IMG/M metagenome (GOLD analysis project Ga0335081, IMG submission 206713) | Soil microbial communities from Loxahatchee National Wildlife Refuge, Florida, United States - Lox_Sample_3.5 | ecosystem: Environmental > Terrestrial > Soil > Wetlands | place: USA... | reverse complement strand
TCGATGTCCATATAAAAATTGCTGGCGACGATCTGGCTGCCTTCCAGGATGTCGGCAACGCCGGTGACAACATATTGCTCGCCGCCAATGTCGACGCTCGATCCTGGCTTCAATTGGAAGAACGCACCATAATGCCGCTCGACCAGGACTTCGCGCGCGCCCGGATTAGGCAGCCGGCCCTGGATCAGCCAATTTCGAATCTTGCCCGGCCCGAGCGCCGGGGCGTCGGCGGCGAGCGGCACGCCCGTGATGGAGACGAAACGGCCCTTGCCGAGGTTCCATAACAGCACGAAGCCTGCCGCTTGGCTCACGCCCGGCTCCGCCGCCAGCCGCTTCAGCTCATCGGTGGTGATCGGCTCGGCCGAGTACGGCAGGATGATACCCATCTCTTTGGGCACCGCCGTCTCCATCGCGCTGCGCTGCACGATCAAATCGGCGCCGAGATTGCGGAACGGCACAGTCGCGAGATCGGCAAAAGCGCGGCTCAATATGTCGAGCGTGGTCACGAGCGTCACCGCCAGCGCGATGCCCGCGATCAGCAGCGCGGTGCGTTTCCAGCGATAGACTAGCTCGCTCCGCACATAGCGCCAATGAATGGCCATGCTATTTCCCCAGCGCCGCGTTCACCGCCGACTGAAAATCGGCGATCGTCCATAAGCCATTGAGCCCGAGCGGGTTGTCGGCTTTGGCCGGAAAATCCTTGAACACCACTTGCGTGCCGTCGGGCCGCTTGAAGCTCTTGCTGCCGTTGATCAGCAGCAGAATCGGCACATGACCCTTCTCGCCGGCGGCTTTGATGCGCTTCTCGCCCGCCGCGCTTTCGGCATCGAGCTCGACCACTTTCACGCGCGCGCCGAGCGCGCCAAGGAAATCGTGCACGGGCTTGAGCGCGCTCTGCACCGGGGAATGCGGCAAGGCGATGATTTCGACGGTCGGTGGCGCGGCCCACGCCGAATTCACCAGCACGGCAAGCGCTGCACCGGCCACAACGCCAGCGATAACGTCTCTACGCGTGGTCATTGCTGATCCTTCCATCTTTCATCTCCACGACATTGCCGGCCTTCGCCGCCACGTCGGGATCATGCGTTACCATCAGCAGCCCGGTGCCGTGGGTGCGGCCGAGATCGAGCAGCAGTTCGAGGATGGAGGCGCCCGTCTCCTGGTCCAGATTGCCGGTCGGCTCGTCGGCTAGGATGATGGATGGACTGTTCATGAGTGCGCGCGCGATCGCGACGCGCTGCTGCTCGCCGCCGCTCAGCGTGCCGGGGTGATAGTCAAGCCGTGCACCAAGTTCCACCTGTGTGAGCAGATCGATGGCACGCTGGCGGCGCTCGGCCGCAGTTGTGTCGGCCGCGAAGACGGTCGGCAGCATCACATTGTCGAGCGCCGTGAGCGACGGGATCAGGCTGAAGCCTTGGAACACGATGCCGATCGAACGCTGGCGCAGTGTCGCCATCTCGCCATCACTCATGCCGGCAAGCTTGTGGCCCATGATGAAGACATCGCCGTCGTCGGGCTGCTCCAGCCCGGCGATGACGCCAAGCAGCGTGCTCTTGCCGGAGCCCGACTTGCCCATAATGGCGGTGAATTGCCCGGCATTGACGGCGAGATCGACGCCCTTGAGAACTTCCACGTCGCCATAGCGTTTTTTGACGCCTTGAACACGGATGATCTGTTGCTGTGCCGCCGGCGCTCCGCCCGATGAAGGTGCAGCCTTGGTAAGCATTGCACTGCGGCTCATGCGAGACTCCATCATTCGGCGCGCAGCAGCGACCACGGCTGCGGACGCGGCAAAGCGAGAACGGCAAGGACGGCGAGCAGACTGATCGCGATACTCCCGGCGGCAGCAATGCCGGCGGTCAGCCATGAGATCGACATTGGCGCGCTAATGGTTTGCGTGCGATCGACCGTCGCCGTCGGGATGAAATGCGGAGTTGAGCTCAAGTCCCAGGGCAGATCGACCGTCACCGAGACATGGCCGAGCGCAAGCACGACGACTAGCGCAACAACAACCCCGGCCACGGTGCCGATCACCGCAAGCGCCAGATTTTCGACTAGCACCTGTTCGCCGATGTGGCGCCACGACCAGCCGATCGCCTGCAGAATGGCCATTTCGCGTCGGCGCTCGGCCACTGAGGTGGCGGTCGCGCGCCATACAAAAGCGGCGGCAAAAACGCCGATGATCGCCGCGATGATCAGGCCCATGCTTTGCGACAGGAACAGCACGCCGGACAGCGCGTTGCGCATCGACAATTCGCTCGACACCACGCCCTTCTTGCCGATCAGCGCCGTGATCTTTTCCACCACGCCTTGCAACTGTTCGCGATTTACCTTGACCAGCACGAGATTGACGTCGTCCGAGCCGAAGGGATATAGCGCGCGCACCTGCGGTGCCGCCGCCGCCAAGGCTTGCGCAACGGGAAGGGCCATATAGACGTCGGCGCGCACCAGCTTGCCGCTGCGCGCAGCATCGACGATGCCGGCGACCGGAAATTTATCCGCGCCGACGTTTATGGTTTCGCCGACGTTCACTTTATTCTTGCCAGCGAAATCGCTGTCCACGAGTACGGCGCGGCTTGCTGCATTGATCGGCTTGCCATCGGTCAGGCGTTGGGCGAGCCCGGCGAGCCCGACCTCACTATCGTCAATGCCAAGCACGGACTCATAACGATCCGACTCCAGATCCCACATATAGACCGCCCGCGTCAGCGCGATGACTCCGGGGATCGCTTTGATCTGAGCAACAATATTGGCGGGGAGCAGCGCGTTGGGATGGGGAAACACCAGGCCTTCGAGCTTGGGTGGGATGTCGCCCTGCTGTTGCACGATCACGTCGGCGCCGACTGTTTCGATCGGCACCCGCAGCGCGCGCGCGTAAGACGTCGCGAGCGAGGTGAGCACCATGGTCGCGAGCACCGCAAGCGCGATGCTGACCGCGGTCACCAGCGAGCGGCCGCTCCGGAACATGAGTTCGCTCGCTGCGTAGCGAAGCATACTGACGACCCTTTCGAAAAATCGGTCACTCTTACCCGGGAACACAGCCAGCCTCATTGATCTGGATCATATGGGCCGGCGGCGAAGAATGTGCTCAAACGTCGCGATTGGCACAACGCGGACCTCCGGCGATGTCCGCATGCGCGCCGCTTGCGGGGACATAGCGGACATCAGACGCGACTGACGCGGGCGTGCTGAATTGCGTCCACACGGCCTGGCGACTGTCGACCGCTCAGGCGGCCACGTCGGTCAGCACGTCGACAATATCGTCGACCACCGCCTCGACCAGCATCGCTATTTCTTGAGTCCGGCGACCTTGGCGGCAGCGTCCCATTTGACGGTCTCGCGCGCGATGAGCTTGGCAAACTCATCCGGCGAGCCGCCAAGCAGCTCAAAACCTGAGGCCTGCAGCTTGCTGGCGACGTCGTCGGATTTGAGTGCCTTGTTGGCGGCGTCGGCAAGTTTGTCGATCACCGGTCGCGGCGTGCCCGTCGGCGCCATCAGGCCGAACCAGACGCTGCACTCGAAATCGGGTAGCAACGCTTCGGCGATGGTCGGCACGTTCAGCGCAATGCGCGGGCGTTTGCCCGAACACGAGGCGAGTAGCTTAACGCGGCCTGTTTCGACGTGCGGCATGATCGTCGAGGCTACCCCCAACGCCATTGATAGGCGGCCGGCGACCAAATCGGTGACTTGAGGCGGGCTGCCCGGGTAGGGCACATGGACGAGTTTGATGTTCGCATGCTTGCTGATCAGTTCCATGGCGAGATGCCCAACCGTCCCGGGCCCGACCGACCCGTAGGTGAGTTCGCCGGGCTTCGATTTCGCCAATGCGATGAGTTCGTTCAGGTTCGATACACCGAGCGACGGATGCACGGCGAGGACGAGCGGCAGGCTGGTCAGCGACGTGATCGGAGCAAAATCTTTCACGAAGTCAAAGCGGAGGTTGGCTTGAATAGCCGAATTGGTGACGTTTGATAGCGTGCTCAGGAACAAAGTGTAACCGTCCGCTGGCGCACGCGCGACGGATTCGGCGGCTAGACTGCTGCCCGCGCCTGGCCGCGCCTCGACAATCACCTGCTGACCGAGCGTCTTACTCATGAAATCGCCGACCAACCGGGCGGTGATGTCAGCGGCCGAGCCGGGCGGAAAGCCAATGATCAGGCGTATCGATCGTGACGGAAAATCGTCAGCACGCGCTCCTGCCACAGCGACGGTCAGCGCCATGCTCAGCCCCAATACAGCAATGCGATGCATGATCGTCCTCCCTCAGTGGTGGCTGCTGTTCTTGTCCAAGCTTTTGCCGCCAAGCCGGCCGGTTGTGGTGGCTTCGTCAAGTTTGGAAAATCATCCTAATTGAGCGAAGGTCAGAACGCGATGCTGCTTTTTGGCACATCGAAAATAATAACACTTTTGCTGTTGAGCCTCAGCTGCCACGTCTTTGTTCAGAAAGGATACGCTTGATCGCTTTCCAGACCACTCAAGGCCTTGTAGGCTTTGAACAAGCTGCTTTTGAACAAGCTGCTCTTGAAGCGAGATGTGCCGAAATCATCTCGGGTGAAACGGGCACTCGACCAATCGAGGCCGCCCAGCGAGCGGCCTCATTCACGACGATGATGTCTCTTTGCGCGTAATCCGGCGACTAGGATTGGCCACGGCGCGTAGTTTCGCGCGGAGCCCAGAAAAGCAGAAGTCGGTGAACAGCCGACATCGAGTAGTTGAAGTGCTGTTGCGTGACCGCGTGTTCGCGGTCCAGCTGGTATGAATGATGCCAAAGCCACAAAGTTGGTAGCCTTGGGAGAATCAGACAATGCTAAATTTCATTCAAACCATACTCGATTCCTCGACGCTATCGCCACACGGGTACTGTCTCACGTGGCAACCGGAACTAATTTGGCTGCACGTTGTCTCCGATACGATCATCGCGATTGCTTACTTCTCTATACCCTTTGCGCTTTCGATATTTGTTTCAAAGCGGCCCGATGTCGAGTTCGGCTGGGTGTTCTGGGCATTTGCGATTTTTATAATGGCTTGCGGGACGACCCACTTATTTTCAATTTGGACACTTTGGATTCCAGATTACGGCATTGAAGGATTAGTCAAGGCGGTTACCGCGATTGCATCGATTGTAACCGCGGTGATGCTCTGGCCCTTGCTGCCAAAACTTTTGGCACTGCCAAATCCGACACAACTTCGAGAGGCTTATGCGGCACTCAAACTTGAAACCGAAGAGCGACGTAAAGCCGAAGAAATGCTTCGTCAATCGCAAAAGATGGACGCGATTGGACAACTTACCGGAGGTGTCGCGCACGATTTCAATAACCTTCTCACAATCATCATGGGAAACCTGGAACTTGCACAGCAGAAACTGGGGACTTGGGTGCAGGGTGCTGAGCAGCAAGTGCGGCGAGTCGTTGACAACGCAATGACCGGTGCTCGACGCGCCGCCACTCTCACGGAGAGGCTTCTTGCATTCTCTCGATGTCAGCCACTTGATCCCAAGCCTACCGACGTAAACAAACTTATTCTCGGGGTCTCTGATTTTTTCCGTCGCACACTAGGCGAAAACGTCAACCTTGAGATCGTCAACAGCGCTGGACTTTGGCACGTCGAGATTGACCAAAGCGCACTGGAGTCTGCGATTTTGAACGTCGTTGTAAATGCACGTGATGCAATGGCCAACGGTGGAGGCAGACTGACGATCGAGACGAGCAACGCATATCTCGACGAAAATTATTGCCGTGGTCATACCGACCTTCGTCCAGGCCAATATGTCCTGATTGCAATAACCGACACCGGCTGCGGAATGAAACCCGAGATATTGCAACGCGCATTCGAGCCGTTCTTTACAACAAAGATTGCCGGACAAGGGACGGGACTCGGCCTCAGTCAGGTCTATGGTTTCGTCAAACAGTCAGGAGGGCACGTCACGATTGATAGTGAAGTTGGAGAGGGCACGACCGTAAAGATATATCTACCGCGTTCATCGCACGGCGAACCTACGGCTGAAGACGCTACTGAAGAAGCTGTTGGTGGACACTCTGGGGAAACAATTTTGGTCGTTGAAGACGATCCTGACGTCCGGTCATACGTCGTCGAGATATTGAAGGAGCTTCAGTATGAAGTCCTTGCGACTCATGATGGCAACTCAGCGCTCCAGTTGCTTGACTCGACGAACCCTCGAATCAATCTGCTTCTGACCGATGTGATATTGCCCGGTCTAAACGGGCGTGAGCTGGCGGAACAGATTAAGAAACGGCAGCCGACCGCCAAAGTTCTTTTCATGACAGGCTATTCACGAAATGCGATTGTTCATCAAGGTCGATTGGATGCGGGAGTCGACTTGATCCAAAAACCGCTCACACAAGTTGCGTTGGCTACGAAGATTCGAGATTTGCTCGACGCAAGAACTTGAGCGGTGTTTTCCGGCGTGACCAATGGTATCAGTCGAACCTGCACTGGACAGTGAGCGCGAAAGGTACGCCGTTCGTCCAGTCGTCGCTTAAAGTTTGAAGGAGGCGTTTGCGTTGTTGTCGTAGGTGATCGGGACTGACGGCTTTGAAAAAAAATTTGCGCAATAGTTGAGTGTCGCGATTGGCACATCGCCGACCTCCGGCGATGTCCGCATGCGCGCCGCTTGCGGGGACATCGCAGACATCAGACGCGCCTGACGCGGGCGTGCTGAATTGCGTCCACACGGCCTGGCGACTGTCGACCGCTCAGGCGGCCACGTCGGTCAGCACGTCGACAATATCGTCGACCACCGCCTCCACCAGGGACTTGTCGTCGCCCTCGCCCATGACGCGGATCACGGCTCGGTGCCGGACGGCCGCATCACCAGCCAGCATAGCCGTTGAGGTCGCAATGCACCCGCAAGCGGACTCGTTGTGCTCTTGTTGAGCTTTGTCGATCCTGACCCCCTTTGCGTCTGTTCGTGAACGGTAATTTCTGCACTGCAAACTTGACGGCTGGACCCATTACGGAACTCTGAATTTTCTGATTAGCTCCCTAGTCTAGTGAGACAGCTTTTCTCTTCCTACCCTCGGGGCCGACGACGCGTGATCGCGCACTATCGCTGCCGGACGGTCATCGGTGCGAATCCCTGATTTGTCGACCGCGTATTTAGTGAGTGAAAGAGGTGGTGATTATGTCCTTCTCCAACGCACGTTCCCTGCGCAGCACCATTTACCGGCCGGGGGTCGTCGATGTGCTCTCGACGCTGATTCTCGGAGTTATCTTTCTGTTGCTAGTGTTCACGATCGTACAGTTTTTTCTACAGAAGGAGGATGACAAGAACATCGCGCTTCATAAATTGAACGTGCGCATCGAAGAGCTCACCGAAACCCTCTCGAAGGAGCGGACTGAAAAATTAAATGTTGAGGGACAAATGGCGCAGGTGAAGGCGACGCTTGCCACGACCGAAGGAGAGCGCGATCGATTCAAGACCCAAAGCGATGACCTTAGCAGCGCCATTACATTGTTGCAGGACAAAGTCGTCAACCTTGCGGATGAGTTAGGGTCGGAGAAAAAGATTTCGCTGAACGCACTCGCGCGCGTCGAGCAAATAACCGAAACCCTTTCGAAGGAGCGGACTGAAAAATTAAATGTTGAGGAACAAATGGCGCAGGTGAAGGCGACGCTTGCCACGACCGAAGGAGAGCGCGATCGATTCAAGACCCAAAGCGAAGACCTTAGCAGTACCATTGCATCGTTACAGAACAAGATCACCGAACTTACTGATGAGCTAGGCTCGGAGAAGAAGATTTCGTTGAACACGCCCGCCCGCATCGAAGAGCTCACCGAAACCCTCTCGAAGGAGCGGACCGAAAAATTAAGCGTTGAGCAAGAAATGGCAGAGGTGAAGGCGACCCTTGCGGCGACCGAAGGGGAGCGCGATCGATACAAGAACCAAAACGAAGAATTTAGCAGCACCATTGCATCGCTGCAGGACAAGGCGGCCAAACTTGCGGATGAGTTAGGTTCGGAGAAGAAGGTTTCGCTGAACGCGCTCGCGCGCATCGAACAGATAACTGAAACCCTTTCGAAGGAGCGGACTGAAAAATCAAGCGTTGAGCAAGAAATCGCGCAGGTGAAGGCGACCCTTGCGGCGACCGAAGGGGAGCGCGATCGACGCAAGGAACTTCTCCAGGCGTCAGAGGCGCGCGAGAAGGATTCGCAATCGCAGCTAGTCAATGTGCAGGCACAGCTGAACCTCGCTCTGGCGCGACGGTGCGAGAACTGACGGGCGCAAGAAGGGATCACCGTCGCAGATCAGCTAAAAATTTGCGCGCCTCGAGCCTTCCTCTCAAATATCCACAATCATAAACAAATATTTCACAACCTGCTGTTGGTACTTGATGTCCTGACGAATTAGGGCTTATTGGAAATAAGTCCCAATTGCTGCCTGAAGCGAGCAAAAATCATTTCATTCGCTCAGCGGTAAAATGGATGAGAGTCATTAGTAGGTCTTCTTTGGTAGGGCGGACTGGCCAACGGCCAGTTCCAAAAATACGCAGTTAAACTGCGTATTTGTGATGTTTTTAGTAATTTGTTCGTAGTGCGATCCAACAGCAAAGCGAAATGTGGAGGCAACGGTGAGGGCACTGTTGGTTGTGCTTGCCATTTGTTTGTTAGCAGGCTGCGGCACGCAGCAAACGGCGGACCATCGTCAAAAGCCCGACGTGCAGGTTCCGCCCCAAACAGGCTTTGGGACCCCAGGAGAACAGACGGCAGTTTGGCCGTGTGGCCGGAGCATTCGTGGTGAGTTCGGACAGGTCTTCAGAGTCGAGTGTCCTAACGGAAGGGTAGTGCCTGACCTTCGGTAGAGCGTCGAACTGGTAATGGTATTGGGTTCGGTTTTTCGCAGCCTTTGGAGTTATGCAAACGGAATTAAGCGCGCAGCGCTTATCATGACCTTATCACGGGGGATGAAGATGCGGAATTTGTACCTGAGCCTATCAGCATTAGTTTGTCTGTTGTTCACGGGGAGCTCGATTTTCGCTCAGGGTTATGCCTCCGACGAGTCGGCAAAAATTAAGGAGGCGCTAGATCGATATCAAGCTGTCTTCGGATCACCTGGTCCGAACGAAGGGGCCGCGCTGGTTGCGCTGTGCATGTCCTTAGGTGAGGCAATAGTGAGAACCGAATGCCTTGAGAAGGTTAAAGTAGTCTCGAGAAATTATAGAAAAGCGGTGACCCTCCTCAAAGATCAACCTGAAAAGGTCGACGCCTTGCCGGATGTCTACAATGGCCACTACAAACGTGGCAGAATGTCCGACATGGCGGTGACTGATCAGATCGGCATGGCGTCCTTCCAATATACCTACGTCGCCTTTCTCATGTGGTATGTCCAAACTTATCCGTTGCCAAACATTAGCAAGGTTCCATTGGAAATAACTCCACCTGACGCGTCTCGAACGCCAACCTCTGACCAGGGAGCACGACCTGTTGCTCGAACATCGCCACAAGGCTGATGTGGCATTACGCACTCAGAATTGTCGCTAGCGTTCTTAATATTGCGGCCGACTAAACTGCTCATGAAATTGTTTCATAACATCTTCGAGGCGCCGATACCCTTTCCGTTCTGGGTCACCCTGTCTAATCCGACCAACTTCGTCCTGAAATTCCTTCTCATTTTGTTGCAGAACTTGCTGAAACTCAGGACTGTGCCCCTCATAATCCCATCCGAGTCTCGGGGCACGTCGCCATTGAATAGTCGGCGGATACCCCATCGCCTTATGCAAGAACAGGAAACTATCGGTTGACCGCGGATCAGCACCACGCCTAATCCATCGTTCAGTGTTAATTTCAGGGGGCACACCAGGGGCTTTAGGCTCAATTAGAAAGCCCGGATGATAATAGCCGAGGGTTTGCAGTATTTGATTGAATCGATCGTAATCTCCTCCGCGCACCCTCCACCGATTGTTCCAATAAGCATCCCAATCGCTAGGATTTGCCCCTCGTAAGCGAAAATCGTAAGCGTCAAATGGTCTTGCTATCGTGTGGTGACCGAGATCAAATTCTATCGTTGCCAATGCTCCGCGGATCTCCGCAGGTATTTCCTCAGTGCTTGGCCGACGATAAAATTCAGGAAATCGACCGCTCCATTGACTCCAGTCCGGGAATCCAGGCGGCGGCATTGCCGTTGGCAACCCCTGTAGCCACCGAGTGTATTTTTCACGTTCGCCAGGAATCCAAAAATTAAATTGCGGCTTTGGGATCCCTGCGTCGATTGTCTGTTCGGGCAATGTCGCAATTTGTTGGGCGCCTGCGGTGACCATCGTCATGATTGCAAACGCGGTAGCAATGACAGCCAGTTTGCCCGCGTACCGTCGATAATTGTCGACGCGACTATAAGTTCGTCTCGGCGCATTCATGTAATGCGATTCGCGCGTTGCCCCCGGACCGGAACGCTTAGGGTACCGCCTTGGTTCCGATTCAACTGGTGGATTTTGAAAGACTGCCCCTGACTTCACCGGTGGCAACGTAATCGGGACAGTTTGCTCGCCGAGCATCCGTCCGCCGTCGCAAGACCTGAACAGCCTGATCCAATTACCGCGAGCGATCTCTTGAATCCCGCGCCGCTCACACAAGGCAGTGAGTTCAGTCAAAACGCGATTACTAAACATGAACACGCCACACTGAGTACGCTGTTATCGGAATTGATCCGTAATAATACCTTTGAACATGCTATGCTGATTATGCAAGCGTTCTCACCAATGTCGGCTGCTCCGATTCAAATATAAATGATTGCTGCAGAGTACTTCGTCCCGTTTTGGCACATCGCCGACCTCAGGCGATGTCCGCATGCGCGCCGCTTGCGGGGACATCGCAGACATCAGACACGCCTGACGCGGGCGTGCTGAATTGCGTCCACACGGCCTGGCGACTTTCGACCGCTCAGGCGGCCACGTCGGTCAGCACGCCGACAATATCGTCGACCACCGCCTCCACCAGGGACTTGTCGTCGCCCTCGCCCATCACCCGGATCACCGGCTCGGTGCCGGACGGCCGGACCACCAGCCGCCCCTGGCCGTTGAGCTTCTTCTCCGCGCTCTTGATGGCAGAGCGCACCTTGGCGTTCTCCAGCGGCTTGCCGCTGCGGTAGCGCACGTTCTTCATGATCTGCGGCAGCGGATCGAAGCGGTGGCAGACCTTCGACACTGGTTGTCCGAGCTTCTTGACCACGGCGAGCAATTGCAGCGCGGTAATCAGACCGTCGCCGGTCGTGCTGTAATCCGAAAGGATGATATGGCCGGACGGCTCGCCGCCGACGTTGAAGCCGCTCGTGCGCATCTGGTCGAGCACATAGCGGTCGCCGACCGGCGCGCGCACGAGCTTGATGCCGATGTCTGTCAAATGCCGCTCAAGCCCAAGATTTGACATCACCGTCGCAACAACACCGTCACCCGCGAGCCGGCCGTCTTCGCTCCAGCTTTCGGCGATGACGGCGAGGACTTGATCGCCATCGATCAGGTGCCCGCTTTCGTCCACGATGACCACGCGATCGCCGTCACCATCAAGGGCGATGCCGATATCCGCCCTCACTTCGCGCACCTTCTGGATGCACGCCTGCGGCGCCGTGGAGCCGCATTCGTGATTGATGTTGAAGCCGTCGGGATCGACCCCGATCGGAACCACGTCGGCTCCGAGCTCCCACAGCGCATCCGGCGCAACCTTGTAGGCCGCGCCATGGGCGCAATCGACCACGATGCGCAGATCCGCGAGCGACTGATTGCGCGGCAGCGTTCGTTTCGCGAATTCGATGTATCGCTCATGCGCGCCGTCGACGCGTCTGGCGCGGCCGATGTCTGCCGGTTTGGCCAGCCGTTTGCCGACCTCGGTATCGAACAGCTGTTCGATCTCGTGCTCGACGACGTCGGAGAGCTTGTAGCCATCCGGTCCGAACAACTTGATGCCGTTGTCGTCGTAGGCGTTATGCGACGCCGAAATCATCACCCCGAGATCCGCGCGCATGGAGCGCGTGAGCATGGCGACGGCCGGCGTCGGCATCGGGCCGAGCAACAGCACATCCATGCCGACGGACGTGAAGCCCGCGACCAGGGCGGTTTCGATCATGTAGCCGGAAAGCCGCGTGTCCTTGCCGATCACCACGCGATGGCGATGTTCCCCGCGCTGAAACTGCAGCCCGGCAGCCTGACCGACCTTGAGCGCCAGCTCCGGCGTAATCACGCCGTTGGCCGGGCCACGGATGCCGTCGGTGCCAAAGTACTTACGAACCACTTCTCCCCCGAATGTTATCGTCCCGATTGGCTTTGCGGACCAATATTAGTGCCATCCCGGCTTCGGTTGTTGCAAATATTCGCAGCAGCGTAACCGAAACCGGCGGCAGCCGGTTCTCTATTATTTTTAGACACTTATGATGGCCTGAACAACCCTCCGGTGGCGCCCAAGCGGCCGCCTGCGGCGCCATCGGATCGATTGTGAGGCGTTTAATCGGCCGGTTTCTTGGTTTTCTGGTCGTACGGCGACTGCGGGGGCTGGGTCACGTTGATGGGATCGGACGCCGGGAACGTGTCTTCCAGGCCCTCTTCGAGCGAACGTTCGAGCCTGTCCCTTTCCTGCTCATCGACCGTGCGCCGCTTGTCATCAGGGCGGAACCGGTCCGCCACGGCATCGATTGCGGCTGACATAGCTACACTCCTTGGCGCCCCGACCGGGCGCCCCTGCCTGAGAGATAGAATGCGCGGCGCACCGCGAAGTTCCCGGGGCGATCTGTGACCGGCCGCATTTGACCTCCGGCGTTAACGGACGTTTGATGCTATCGATCAATTTGCGGCGTTGAGGGGCCAGAAATGAAGGACATCACCTGCATCGAGGATTTGCGGCGCCTGGCTCAGCGCAAGGTGCCGAAAATGTTCTTCGACTATGGCGAAGCCGGCTCCTATGCGCAGGAAACCTTGCGCGCAAATCGCGCCGACATGGAACGCATCAAGCTGCGTCAGCGCGTGCTGGTCAACGTCGACAAGCGCACGACCGCCACCACGATTCTCGGCGAGCCGGTGCCCGTGCCGCTCGCGCTCGGGCCGATCGGGCTGGGCGGCATGATGCACGGCGACGGCGAGATCCTCGCCTGCCGCGCCGCGCAGGCCGCCGGCATTCCCTACACGCTCTCCACCATGTCGGTGAATTCGATCGAGGACGTCGCCGGCGCGGTCAACAAACCGTTCTGGTTCCAGCTCTACGTCATGCGCGACCGCGGCTTCGTGCGCGAGCTGATCCAGCGCGCCGCCGCGGCCAAATGCAGCGCGCTCATGCTCACCGTCGACCTGCAGGTGCTCGGCCAGCGCCACGTCGACGTCCGCAACGGCCTCACGGTGCCGCCCGCAATCAAAATCAGAAACATCATCGACATCGCCACCAAGCCGGCCTGGGCGATCTCGATCCTGCGGGGCAAGCGCAAGACCTTCGGCAATCTCGCCGGCCACGTGAAAGGCATGGAGAACGTCAATTCGCTCGCGCAATGGACCGCCAGCCAGTTCGACCCGACGCTCTCCTGGAAGGACGTCGAATGGATCAAGAGCCTGTGGCCGGGCAAGCTGTTCCTAAAAGGCATCCTCGACGTGGATGACGCCAAGATCGCGCTGAAGACCGGCGTCGACGCCGTCAGCGTCTCCAATCACGGCGGGCGGCAGCTCGACGGCGCGCCGTCGGCGATTTCGGCGCTGCCGAAGATCGTCGACGCGGTCGGCAGCGACATCGAGGTGATGTTCGACGGCGGCATCCGCTCGGGCCAGGATGTGATGCGCGCGCTCGCGCTCGGCGCGCGCTCGTGCATCGTCGGCCGCTCCTATATCTACGGCCTCGGCGCCGGCGGTGAGGCCGGCGTCGCGCGCGCCATCGAGATCGTGACCAAGGAGCTCGACGTCACCATGGCGCTGTGCGGCGTGAAATCGATCAAGGAGATCGACCACCGCGTGCTCGCCGACGACGACCCGCTGCGCAACGCGCGCGGCTAACGCAGGCTTTATCGAGCCAGCTTGAAATGGGGATTGATATTCCCCGGCCTCATGCTGAGGAGACCGCCGAAGGCGGTCGTCTCGAAGCATGGGCCGCCCATCCTTCGCGACGCGCCCTTCGGGCGCTCCTCAGGATGAGGGCGGATTGATTCATCGATCGGAGTCTTGCTGCAACCTCTTCCTAGGCATATCTTCCCAATTACGTAGTTGACACCACAAACCGCTACTGCTAGTATTCTGGCCATCGGAGCAAAAAGATGGCCAAGAACCAGTTTGCAGAACCCCATTTCCACGACGAGGAAGCTGCCCGTAAGTGGCTAGAAGCCGCCCGCTGGCCGAACGGCCCTACCTGCCCGCATTGCGGCTCCATGAAGCATTACGCCACTAAGAAGGCCGGTCGCTATCGCTGCGGCGAGAAGGAATGCCGCAAGGACTACACCGTCCAAACCAAGAGCGTCATGGAGCGGTCGCACGCAAAATTGACTCAGTGGGTTGCGGCGTTTGTTATGGGCTCAGCGGGCAAGAAAGGCTTTTCAGCCCATCAGCTCCATCGCCAGCTTGGCTGTGAATACAATACCGCTTGGTTTCTGCATCATCGCGTTATGGAAGCCATGCGCCGTGGTGGGCTAGAGCCGCCACTTGGTGGCGAAGGTAAGATCGTGGAAGCAGACGAGACATATTTTGGCTATGTGCCGGAAGCCAAGCGTCCTACGAGAACCACTTCTGGCCGTAAGTTCACCAAGAGTGGACGACCCGGACCGTCTGGCAAGCGTGCGATTGTTGCGCTAGTCGAGCGCGGCGGAAATGTCCGCACATTCCATGTTGCCACCGCAGACAGCGCGACAGTCGGCAATATCGTTGCGGACAATGTTTCGCGCGAGAGCCGTTTGCATACCGACGAAAGCCGCTTGTATTCGCAGGTTGGCAAAGAATTTCGTTCACACGAGCGCGTCACTCATTCGCATGGCGAATATGCGCGCGGTGACGTGTACACCAACACCGCTGAAAATTACTTTTCAATTTTCAAGCGTGGCATGAAAGGCGTGTACCAGCACTGCAAAGAGAAAAACTTGCATCGCTATTTGGCTGAATTTGATTTCAGATATAATACCCGTAAGATGACGGATAGTGAACGTGCGGCGCTTGCTGTTAGGGGCGGAGAAAATAAGCGCCTCACGTATCGGTGAACTGCTCAAACCAGATTTTAAATATCAGGCTCTTCGGTTTATCAGATGGAACGAGAAAGCCCGGAAGAGCGCAAAAAAAGCCGCAAAGAATACGAGGCGAGTGAGAAGCAGTTAAATCGTATCTTAGCGATTGGGGTCGTTTTGATAGTGCTTAGCGTTTCCGCGCGGGAATTTGGTTGGCTTCACTGGCTTCGCGGATTTTTGCCGTAAAGCGCGATGTTCGCCATTGCGCTTTGGAATGTCTTTTAGCGGCGTCGGTGGCCCAGAAAATGCGCCTCGCAGTATAGAGGCCAATCGTTCTTTGGCTGTGACAGCTTTATTTGTCATGCCATGCGCTCATGCATTTTTTGCGTTTTTCTTTTTCAAGCGCGACATAAAATATTTTGGCGTGCCGTATTCGTCACCTGCCAATGCATCGGGCGTTGCATGAGCGATATCTTCATCAGGCCCCATTTTGCTTGTCCATCTGCCATCCGGCAACTGCCTTGCTACGTGATTAATTCCGCCGCGATTGTTGTCATACAGCACGATCTTATCAAAATCTGGTTCCAGTTCACCGTTCTCGCAAATTTCGTAACCGTAACCTTTATAAATGCCGATAATTGTTGAAATTGAATGATCTCTGTCAGTATTAGCTGGCCAGTAATAACTCACATGCGGAGTTGGATCCCACCATCTATGTTGTTCTTCGACGGCAAATGCAAAGCAGTTATAACTACCAGTAGCACGACTGGTCTCTTCATAACTACCAAGATTTGGAAAGTCTTGTTCCCATTCCTTCAGCATGGATCAACCCTCTCCGCTTTCCCCAATCAATCCATGCTTGCGCCATTTCACGTATCTTACCTTGGCTTTCGGGTGGAATCGGATTCTGACCATTGGTCATCGCCCATAAAGCAATAAACCAGTGATCAGGTTCACCAATAGCCATCTCAAGTTCAAGTTGCCGCAAGACACACGGAATACCACGTTCACCCATTCCAATTATGCGCAAGTAGTTTGGATCGCGCGCCATATCCATGGCAGACGAGCGGGCGCGGGGTCGTGATTTTTTCCATTCTGCGGCAAGTCTACTAAACTCAATCTGGTCCTCGATCCATGCCGGGACAAATACACTAATTGGCGAGTTTTGGGCGTCGGCAACGGCGTTGTTGGCGGTGACCACCATCAGTCCTAGAATTTTATTTGCAATCTCAAGATGGCGAATAATGGCAAGCTGAAGCGCGTATGCATGATCTGCGTCAGGATGCGTTTGGACAACAACAGTAAAATTACTTTCCAGTTGCCGGAGTGCGGCCTCATTCACTGGATTGAGCCACCTTTGAAAGAGTTCTCCACGGATTTCCATTTAGTTTTCTTTCTTTTTCAGAGCGCTTGGTACTTCCGCAGGCGTAAAAACGGGAACCATTTGTAGTTGATACCAAGGCAATCCGCCGGGGTCATATTCGCTAATTGCACGCATAGCACCGACCAATGTCACTTTGATTTTCATCTTTGTGCCATCGTCTAACTCGAACTCACTCCAACGTTCGGTGGACTCTTTGATGCCTACAGCAACTCCGTCAACGACGCGCCCATCTGGCAGCGTCATTTTTATTTGTTCGGCCATCACCATCTCCCCACGGATGAAAGCATATTGCCTCAATCGGACACCGTTGAGAGAGCCTAAATCACCTTCAGCGTTAACTCTCTATTTACGCGAACCGGGCGCGCCAATCCGCATTATCCAAATGTAGTTGCGGACGCTACTAAATCTACCCATTGCATCTGTGGTGTCAACTACGTAATTGGGCATATCTTCCTATTCATGCGGCCGCCCTTTCGCACGTCCATTGCACGCCTCAGCGTCCGCCCCGACGCCGACGACCCGGCCGCGATCGTCGGCCCGCGCCCGCGCTTCTCGCGCCGGCCGCACACCGATGCGAAGGTCGCGGCCGTCCGCCGCCTGATCGAGCAGACCCCACTGACCTATGGCGAGATCGCGTCGCGCACCGGCGTCGGCCGCGCCACGATCTGCCGCTGGACGCGCGACGGCGGCTGGCGGCGGCCGCCGTTTGCGCCGCGCGCGACCGATACGGTGCCGCGCGCCCGCGCCAGCGCGCAGCTGAAGCGGCGCACGCTCGCCGCGCGCCTCGCCGCGCTCGCCGAACGCTATGTGCGCGAATTGGAACAGGCGCCGGGCGTCGATCTCGACAAACTCAGCGAAGCGCTGGAGCTCATGAAGATGGCCAAGCTCGCCGCCATGCCGCGCCATCGCCCGCGCAAAACTTCATCCGCTCGTTCCCGCGCAAGCGGGAACCCAGAGCCTAAGGCTGATGAGCGAGTGACTCCTGGGTCCCCGCTTGCGCGGGGACGAACGGAAGACAACGACAAACCCCTGCGCCCCATCCAGCAACTTTGTGTCGGCGGCGTCGACCTCCACCGCGCGCCGCGCGCGGCAATCGAGGATTTCCTCGCCCACCGCGAACCGCCGCCGAAGGAGGCCTTGCCGCGCCGCAGCCGCGCCCGCCGCTCCCAGCGCAACCGCGCGCATGCGCGCATGCTGGAGCGGGAGCGGTAACGCCTTTCCGGTCCATCGGTTCGCCGTCGTCAGCGACACTTTGTGCACTATCGGCTCCGTCGCAAACCAATCATCTTCCTGCGGGGGCACCGAGCGTCGGCGCACGAGACTGTGCGTCCGCATTGTTGAAGGAGGTACGCGATGCCGACATTCATTTGCTTCCTGAATTGGACCGACCAAGGCGCCAAGACCGCGAAAGATTCCGGCAAGCGCTACCACGCGGCGCGCAGCATGGCCGAAAAGCTGGGCGGCAAGGTGCTCAGCGCCTATGTGACGACCGGCCAATATGACGTTGTCGCGACGGTGGATATGCCGAACGGCGATGCCATGGTGAAGTTCGCGAGCGCCATCGCGGCTTCGGGCAACGCCCGCACCACGACCGTCCGCGCCTTTGCGCCGGATGAATTCGCCAAACTCGTGGCCGATGTGCCAGCGCCCTAGCGCGACGAAAAGAGCCAACGTAAGGTGGGTTGGCGCCCGTCTTCGAAGGGCATGGGCGCGTAACCCACCGCGCAACCGAAACGGCGGATTGCGCGGAGTTTATCCTCGGGCCGGCCGAAGGCCGGACCCGAGCGCCAATCCGCCGAACGCGCCAAGGCGCACGCGGATCGCGCATCATCGAGGAGGATTCAAGCCATGTCGAACGGGATGAACGTCGGAAGCCTCGCCGCCAAGTCTCACGATAATCCGGACGAAGTCAGGTCGCCGAGCAAGACGCGGGTCGAGGTCGTGCGTCTTCCGGGATTTACCTTGGGACGTTTCAAAATGCAGCCGGGCTGGCGGTGGTCGGAGTGCATCAAGCCGGTGGTTGGCACGGAAAGCTGCCAAGTTGCCCACGTCGGGCACGTCGTCTCCGGCCGGATAACCATTCAGATGAAGGACGGCACGAGAAAGACCATCGAGCCGGGAATGTCATATACGATTCCGCCCGGTCACGATGCCTGGGTCGAGGGAAGCGAGCCCTTTGTGTGCATCGAGGTCATGAGCGCCGAGGAATACGCCAGAAAGCAAACGTAGCCGACGCAGGTTGGGCTCGGGCACGCACGCGGATCGGCGCTTCGCGCCGTCCGAGCACCGGCTCCGAGCAGGCCCGATCTGAGATTCGGCGACGGTAGACTTTGCTGCGCTCAGCCTACCCTGCGCTTGCTGCGCCGCGCCGCAGCCGCGCCAACCGCTACAAACGCAACAAGCATCACGCGTGGATGCGGGAGAAGATTCGCTAAAATTACCTCCCCTTGAAAAGGGGAGGTCGCCTGCCGAAGCTTGCATCACAAGCGAAGGCAGGCGGGTGGGGATCAACTTGCATCGCGATGATCCCCTCCCCGACCCTCCCCTTTCCAAGGGGAGGGAGTTCGTTGCCGGCGCGCCCGCCGCTCCAAGCGCAGCGAGTATCATGCGTGGATGCTCGGGCCGGCCGAAGGCCGGACCGAGGGCTAATCCGCCCTACGCGCTATCGCTTGCTAACGCCATTTTGACTGGCGGTATTGGAGCCGCTGTTTCGATGTTCGATTATCATCAGGATCGAACTCTTCATCCTTTTCCGGCAATTCGGCCCAAAGCATGAGGAGCGCGTAGCCGTCCTGCTGAGGGTACACCTGCTCATATAATTCCGGCGCAGGCTGGCCAAATTGCACATCAATCCAATTATTCGGCAACGTGGACACGATCTCGCTGGCAATGCGCTTCGTAAGATCCTTTCGATGTGCAATCGACCCCTGCGGCGCGGGCTTGCCATACCGCGCCGTTGTCCAGGGAAACCTCGGTCCCTTGTGAATGCGCCTCACGATTCCGTCTTTGAGTACGGCGATGGCGATGTTTTGATCGTGATACCGGGCATAAGAGCGCGCGGCTGCTTCCTTGCTAACGCAAAAATGTTTGGCGACGAGCGGAATGTGCGCCAGGTTCGGGTCGCGCTCCTTAGAGATAAATTTCTGCAACACGGGCGGCGGCATTAAAATCAAAGCCGAAAAGTCATTCGCCTCCGCTTCCATGCGGGCATGACGGTCGTTTTGCTCGGCCGACCAGGTCGCCATGTCCGCGCGTGAGCACAGAAATTTTTCGGGCTCGACTGGCGTGTGGGAGATGATGAGAAAATGCCCAAGCTCGTGACCGATCGTGAAGCGACGTCGACCATCGCGCGCTTCGTCGTTGACCAATATAAAGCCGGTCGAGCGCTCTGCGTCAGTCACCAGCCCGCCTTCAAAGCCTGGCGTTTCAAGATCAGCAACCTTCTCGATGTCGAGCTGCCGCGCCAGCTCCTCGATCGGTACGGGAATCGGCAAGTCTTTTTCGATTTTCAGAATCTTAGTGACCAAGCCCATCGGCGAACCTGTTCCGTCCAGGTCCATCCGCTTGATCTTCATGATCAGCTCTCGGACTTCCGCGTCTTAAGGTGATCCATCATTGCCTTGATAGCTTGCCGGTCTCCCGGTGTGAGTTGCTTGAGCTCCCGATACATGGCCACGACCTGCGGGTCAGCCTCAGGCGCAGGATTCTCCCCCACAAGGTCTGAAATGCTGACGTCGAAGCAGTCGGCCAGCTTTTTCAACAAATCGATCGATGGATTCTTACTTTTCCCGATTTCAAGGTCCCAAATATGGGCCTTGGACGCGCCAACAGCATCCGCAACTTGTTGAAGAGACTTGTTTTTCTTTATTCGCAGCTCTTTCAGTTTAGCAGCCAGTGACATCGCTACCTCTTTGGAGTCGCTACGGCGCGGGTTGTGCTCCCGCGCCGTATCTGACGATTTTGTACCACAGGCATTGACACAAATCAATCGTACCGATATAGTCGTACGAAATCGTTTGCCTAGGGCCGAGGATGAAAACGAAGGGCTGAAACAGATGTCAAAGGACGGCCACTGCAACACCGGCCTGGATGACCGATGCCGCGACCAGGACGGCGAGATTCGTCAGAAGCGCGGCGACACGTTGGTAAGCACGTTGCGCAAGACCTACGGCCCGGATTTCGCGCCGGGCGTCCGCAGCGATATGAGGCTCGATACGTTGCGCGAGCGCAAGGGCGGTGCCTCGCTCTCCAAGATCATCAAGGGGAGGTAGGGCACCATGGCCGACTACCGCATCGACTGCATCAATAAGCCCGATCGCAATAGCCCCCACGAGAGGATCACGGCGGTTGGCGGTCCCAAGCCAGATGGCACCGGCCGGTGGAAAGACACCACCGACAACGTGATCCGCTACATCGAGAACAACCAGCATCGGTTCTACACCCACGAAGGCGGCAAGTCCGCCTGGGTCGGCGTTCGCGTGAGCACGGCCGGCAACAAATATCTGCAAACGCACGCGGACGGGTATTGGAATGACAACCTCCTCGCCCTCGCCGAATGCGCATAACGAGTTGGAGGCGACATGCTGAAGATCAGCGGACTTGAGAAACTCCAGCGTCAGCTGGAGGATGCCCAACGCGCGTTTGGTGCTTTGGATGGCGAGATCGCAACGGTGCGGTTCGATCCTAATAGTCCTGACAGCGTGCAGGCCGCTATTCGATCCATGGAGGCTGCGGTTGATCACAAGATTAGTCCGTATCGCGGCAATGCATTGGTTGAAAGTGTCGTCCCGAAGCTTAAGGAAAAGTACCGCGCGGCAATTTTAGAGCGCGCCAAAAGACAGGCGAGCGGCTGATAGCGCGGCGATTATCACGCCTGGATGCTGGAGAAGGAGCGGTGTTAAAAATCGTAGGGTGGGTTAGCGACCGCCCGTCTTCGACGAGCATGGGCGCGTAACTCACCGCACAAATGAAGCGGCGGATTACGCTTCGCTAATCCGCCCTACGGGCTTTCGGTGAGGCTTGTGACCCCTCACCCGCCCTTGCTTCACTTCGTTCCGCTCGGGCACCCTCTCCCGCAAGGGGAGAGGGAAAACGAGCAAGCGTGAGTGGGCTAAGGCGCGTATCGCAAATATCTTCGAGACTTTCCCAGCCTCATGGTGAGGAGCGCCGCGAATGCGGCGCGTCTCGAACCGTGGCCGCCATCCTTCGAGAAGCCGCGCACGCAAGTCGGATAAATCCGACTTGCGCATCAATTTGCCGATCTCGGCTGAACCCGAGATCGGTGCGCGGCTCCTCAGGATGAGGACGGAAAATGATCTGATTCAAAGGCGGGAGGAGCCTCACTCCTCCTTATACCCATACGCCTGCACCTTGCCCGTGGCGCCGTAATATTTGAACGGCAGGAATTTGCCGGTCATGCCGATCTTCACCCGGTCGCCCTTAGGGTCGGGCCCGAAATCGGCGCACCCGACCGCCGTGGAATTTGCCGGTGTTTCAAGCTATATTCTTGCCATGAGCCCTGCGGTGAAATCGATTCTGGAGCGGGTGGCGTCCTGGCCGGCCGAGGACCAGGAGGAGCTGTCCGAACTCGCCCGCGACATCGAGGCCCGGCGCACCGGCGTCTATCGCCTGAGCGACGAGGAGCGCGCCGCCATCGATGCCGCCCGTCGCGGGCCGCTCGCCGCCGATGACGAGGTCGAGGCCTTCTGGAAGCGGCGCGGCCTCCCATGAGGCTGCGATATCGGGCGCAAGCGCTCGCCGATATCGACTCCATCCACCGCTATTTAGAGGAACGCAGCCCGTCCGGCGCGCGCAACGTACTGCGGGCGATCTATGCCAGCGTTCAGCTCATCGCCGAGCACCCGCTGTCCTATCAGCGCACCGACGATCCCGATATCCGCGTGCATGTCGTGCAGCGCTATCGCTACAAGATTTTCTACAGCGTGGCGGTCGACGCGGTTGAAATCGTCCATGTGCGTCACACCTCGCGGCGTCCGTGGATGAGCCGGTGACCTGCCCCGCCTTCACCCTCCCCTGGAGGGTAAGGCGCGATGTCGCGCGGCCACTAAATCACTCCTCCTTATACCCATACGCCTGCGCGTTGCCGGTGGCGCCGTAGTATTTGAAGGGCAGGAATTTGCCGCTCATGCCGACCTTCACGCGGTCGCCCTTCGGGTCGGGCAGCCGCTCGATCGTCATGTCGAAGTCGATCGCCGACATGATGCCGTCGCCGAATTCCTCCTCGATCAGCGCCTTCCACGCCGGCCCGTTGACCATCACCAGCTCGTAGAAGCGGTAGATCAGCGGATCGCTCGGCGGCATGGCGACGCCCGCGCCGCGCACCGGCACCTCGTTGAGCATCGCCTGTTCGGACTTCGAGAGCCCGAACAGCTTGGCCGCCGCGGCGGCCTGCGGCTTGGTCAGCTTGTGCTGGCCGAGGATCGCGCCCGTGATCAAAACCTGCGACATGCCGCCGATCTGCTCGCAGATGTATTTCCAGCTGAAACCCTTCTCGCGCTTGATGTCGAGAAGCTTTTCGGTCAGCGCCGCGCGGTTCATTGGTGTTCTCCCTTGATCATTGTGCACGCTTTTCGACTCCCCTCCCCCTTGCGGGGAGGGGTTGGGGGTGGGGGTGGTTCGGTGTGGCAACATCGATGCGTCTTCGCACGACCCCCCTCCCTAACCCTCCCCCGCAAGGGGGGAGGGAACAAGTTGAGTTTGCTGTTTGAGTGAATAGACATCAGCGACTGAACTCTAATGCCCATGCCCCGCGAGCCGCACGACGTTGGAATCCGGCGGAGCGCCGCCCGCCTCGGCGAGCCCCGGCCGCACCACCGGCACCGCTTGCGGATCGTAGGCCCCGCGCGCGTCCTTGGCAAAAGTCCTGCTGCGCGCGACCAGGAAATCGATGATGTGGTTGCGCACCGCGTAATAGAGCGGATGCTTGTGCACGTCGGCGCGCGCGCGCGCCTTCGGCAGCGGGTTCTCCACGATCTCGGCGAGCAGCGCGCCCGGCCCGTTGGTCATCAAGACGATACGGTCGGCCAGGTAGATCGCCTCGTCCACGTCGTGCGTGATCATGAACACGGTCTGCCCGGTCTCCTGGCAGATGCGGCGCACCTCGTCCTGCAGCGTGCCGCGCGTGAGCGCGTCGAGCGCCGAGAACGGCTCGTCCATCAGCATGATCTTCGGCTCGATCGACAGCGCCCGCGCGATGCCGACGCGCTGCTTCATGCCGCCGGAGAGCTCGGCCGGGCGCTTGCCCTCCGCGCCGGTCAGCCCCACGAGGTCGATGAATTTCTGCGCCCGCTCGCGCACGCGCGCGCCGCTCCAGTTCCGCCATTTCGACGACACCGCGTAGGCCACGTTGCCCATCACCGTGCGCCACGGCAAGAGCGCGTGCGTCTGGAAGATCACCGCGCGGTCGAGGCTCGGGCCTTCGATCGCCTGGTTGTCGACGATCACCGTGCCGGCCGACGGCGCGTCGAGCCCGGCCAGGATGTTGAGCACCGTGGTCTTGCCGCAGCCCGAATGGCCGATGATGCAGGTGAATTCGCCGCGGTTCATCGCCAGCCACAGGTTGTCGAACACCGTCGTGAGGGCGCCGCCCGCGGCCGGGAACCGTTTGGCGATGCCTTCGATCGCGATGAACTTGCTGGTCATGCGTTCACTCGGGGAACGTCACGAGCCGCGTGAAGCGCGCCAGCATGAGATCGAGCACCATGCCGACCAGCCCGATCACCAAAATCGCCGTGATCACATTCGTAATCGACAAATTATTCCATTCATTCCAAACGAAGTAGCCGATGCCGGTGCCGCCCACCAGCATTTCGGCAGCGACAATGACCAGCCATGCGATCCCGATCGAGATGCGCATGCCGGTGACAATGGTCGGCGCGGCCGCCGGCAGAATAATGGTGAACGCGCGCCGTAGCGTTCCCACCTCTAATGTGCGGGCGACATTGAGCCACTCACGGCGAACCGACGCCACACCGAACGCGGTGTTGATGAGCATCGGCCACAGCGAGCATATGAAGATGACGAAGATCGAGGACAGGCTTGAATCCTTGATCGTGTAGAGCGCCAGCGGCATCCACGCGAGCGGCGAGATCGGTTTGAGCACTTGAATGAACGGATCAAGCGCGCGGCTCATCAATGGCGACATGCCGATGAGAAACCCGATCGGAATCGCGAACGCGACCGCCAGCAGGTAGCCCGCCATCACGCGCGCGATCGAATAGGCCAGCTGGATGCCGACGCCCTTGTCGTTCGGCCCGTTGTCATAGAACGGCCGCTTCAAGTGCTCCCAGAGTTTCGCGCCGACATCGAGCGGCCCGGGCATGGCCGATTTGCCCTGGGTCGCCGTCGCGCCCATGAGCTTGGCGTATTCCGGGTCCATCGGCTGCACCGCGCCGATACCGCTGGTGCCGACGTGCCACGCGGCGATGAACGCAAGGAACAGCACAACCGAAACAACGGCCGCTCGCAACCTCATCGAACTCGGCATACGCTACGCTGCCTTCTTGATCGCGAAACTCTTGATGTACTCTTCGGGTTTGGCCGGATCGAACGTCTTGCCCATCACGACAAACGTCTTCGACGTCGTGGTCGGCGGCGTGATCCCGACCTCCTTCATCAGCTTGGCGGTATCGGTCGCGAGATAGACCTCCTGCGCGACCTTGGCGTAATCGACATCGCCCTTGATCTGTCCCCAGCGCTTCATCTGCGTCATGATCCAGATCGCGAACGAATGCCAGGGGAATGGATCGAAATCGATGCGGTCGGGCACGTCTCTCACCGTGCCGAGGCCATCGGCAAATTTTCCGGTGAGCACCTGCTCGACCACCGTCACCGGCTGGTTGAGATAATTGGCCGGCGCGATCGCTTCGGCGATCTGCTTGCGGTTTTCCGGCTTTGCCGCAAAAGCGGTTGCGTCGATGATGGCTTTGAGCAGCGCCGAATAGGTATTCGGCGAGCCGGTGACGAATTCCTTCGACGCCGCAAACGCACAGCAGGGGTGCCGGTCCCAGATTTCCTTCGACAGCAAGTGGATGAAACCGACGCCGTCGTAGACCGCGCGCTGATTCACCGGATCAGGCGCCAGGAACCCGTCGATATTGTCGGCACGCAGATTGGCCACCATTTCAGGCGGCGGGATTGCACGGATCTGGATGTCGGCATCCGGATCGATGCCGTGCTCAGCCACGTAGTAGCGCAGCAGATAATTGTGCATCGAATAATCAAACGGCACCGCGAACTTGAACCCTTTCCAGGATTTCGGATCGCGCTTGTCCTTGTGTTTGATTGCGAGCGTGATTGCCTGGCCGTTGATGTTTTCGACCGCCGGCATGGTATAGGGAATTGGATTTGAACCAGCCCCGAGCGTGATCGCGAGCGGCATCGGCGAAAGCATGTGGGCCGCGTCGTATTCCTTGTTCAACGTTTTGTCGCGGATCACCGCCCAGCCGGCGGTCTTGATCACTTCGACGTTGAGACCTTGCTTGGTATAGAAGCCCATCGGATGCGCCATGATGATCGGCGTTGCGCATGTGATTGGGATGAACCCGACCTTGAGATCCTTCTTTTCGAGTGGGCCGCTCTCCGCAAACACGTCCGTGGCGGTTTTCAGTGGAAAGATTTGACCGAGCGCCGCAAGCGCCGTGGAGGCACCAATCGACTGCAAGAATGTGCGTCGCGCGACGTCCTTCGGAAAGATCGCGCGCATCACTGCCGAAGCAACCACGCTCTCGTAGCGCTTTTCTTCGCTTTGGGCCGGCTGACAGCGCAGTTGTGCGTTCACGTCCCGCTCGTGTTCGAGCTGACTCATGTGGCGACCGCATGCGCAACCGGATGAATTGAGCTGACGCTTCGCATCGAATGGATTGTCGAAGGTGGACATGGTGACGGGCTCCCCTGTGTGGCCCCGCCCTGACCTGAGCATGGCGTCGCCTACAGGGAATGTTTTGCAACGGTCATGCCAAAAAACAGCGCTGTTCACGCTTAGGTTCCGGCGCCGGAAATTCTTCGGTGAATCTATAGCGTTAGCGTGAGTGACGCCAAATTTTTAGGCAAATTTTTCATATTTTGGTTCTGCCGCAAAACTAGGCAATCATTGATCCTGTCGGATCATCAATTGGGCGCCGCCGTCGTGGGAATTCGTATGAATTGATGCGAAAGCGTCGCCGACGACAGGCACATCGCATTCAGCAGAGCTGCGCCTATCCCGACGGTACGAAAGTGCTGTGCTCGACGATGATCGAACTCGCGGCAAGATCGCGAAGCGGACCGTCGTGCAGGCCTGAGACGGCTGACCGATCGCGCGACCGCTCGCTAGCGTGGCACGATGCCATCGCGGCCAACGCTGATGCGGTTTGCCTCCAGTGTGCCGTCAGGCTTTTTCGTCGCGCGAGCGATTGAAATCGCGGCCCCAGGCTTCAGCTCACTTTTATCTCCGCGAACAGTACCGACGATCTGGGCTTCTGGCGTAACGATAATCTTCTTCTCGCCGTCCTTGTACTTGAGAATCAACTCCTGACCCTGGACACCGACCACCGAAGTTTCGACGGTGGCGTTGGTCATGGTGCCTTGTGGTGCTCCTTCCCACGGGCGGAAACCCGGATTCGGGCTTTCACCCGCGGGGAAGATTTGAACCCGGATCGCCTTCTGCGTCCCGTCCGGTTGCGGAATGGCACCCACACCGAGGAATTGACCGAGTTTGATGTCGCTGACCGTCCTGAGTTCGACGCCGAACACCGCGACGTCGCTGGCAATGTTGACCTTCAACTCGCCCTGACGGGTCTTAACGACAAGTGTCGAACCTTCCACGGCTTCGATTGTGCCGACGACGCGCACGGTCTGCGCCTGCAGCGCCGAGGTCACCGCGCCCAGCACCGCAATGACCGCGCCAGCGATCACCACCCGGATCGTCTTGCTCATCTTATTGTCCCCCCTTGAATGCGATGCGCGCCACCAGAGTGTGATGGCGCGCACGAGTTGGGATCATTTTGTGTTCGACGTCGATCAATCACATCGCCGGCGTAAGGCCACGACCAACATAAAGCGTTTTCGCCAGCACCGTTCCATCCGGCTGTTTCTCCCAGCCGAAAATGATGATCTGCGCTCCAGCCGTGAGCTCGCTCTTGTTGCCCGGCGCAGCTGCGGCGATCGCCGTCTCGGGGGTGATGATGACTTTCTTTTCGCCGTCCTTGTACTTGACCATCAACGTTTCGCCGTCCTTGGCGGTCACCCTGTTCGTCACATAGGCATTGGTCATGGTGCTGCCGGGTTTTGCATCCCACGGCCCATGGCGGTCTGGCACGACACCGCGCTGCGCGGGAAGAAAGATATGGACCGAGAACGCCTTGATGCTTCCGTCGGGCTGCGGCATGCCGGCGATGCCGATGAAGCTGTCGGCCTTGATGTCGGCAAGCGAGGCTTTGACCAGCGCCGAAACGCGCGCGTCGTCGGCAAGTTTGACAGCCTGCGTGCCACCATCGCGCAGCTTAAGTGTCAGCATCGCACCATCGATCTTTTCGATCTGGCCGCGAATGCGTCCGGGCGGCGCGCCCTGTCCCCACGCAACCGTGGTCGCGACCATAAGGGCCAGTCCGGCAACGCCGAGCGCCCTCCTCGTCATCATCTGCATTTCAGTTCCTCCCTGAGGTGTCGTTGCGGCGAAGCCCCGCCACAATCAAGCTAAGAACCCCCCTCGCCTTCGCATTATTCCGGCAGTCTTGACGGTTCGTGCTGTTTTAGGTTGAGCGTGCGAGATCAGCCTCGACCGTCGCCCGCAGTTCCGGCGTCACGTCCGGCCGCACCTCGAACCATAGCGAAAATCCGCGTACGGCCTGATAGAGCAGCATGCCGAGACCGTCAGCCGTGGGCATTCCCCGCGCCCGCGCCGCCGCGATCAGCGGTGTCACCAACGGCACATAGACGATGTCGGCCACCACGGTATCCTGGTGTAGCGGCGTAATATCGAGATCGAGCTTCGGCTGCCCGGTCATTCCGAGCGATGTTGCATTCACCAGCAGACAGGCGCGCGACAGCAAATGGTGGGCAGCGCTCCAATGGGCCGGTTGGACGCAGTGTCCGAACCGCGCGCGCAACGCCTCCGCCCGGCCGAGCGTACGGTTCACCACATGAATGCAGGAAAAGCCGCGCTCGACCAGCCCACAGACGATCGCACGCGCCGCGCCTCCTGCTCCCAGCACAACCGCTTCATCAGGATGAGCATCCCAACCGGGCACGCTGGCATCGAGATTGTCGACAAATCCTTCGACATCGGTGTTGGTCGAATACAAATGTCCGTCTGCAAGCCAAAGCGTATTGGCGGCACCCACCAAGCGCGCCCGGTCGTCGGGTTCCGACAGCGCGAGCGCCGCCTCCTTGTGCGGCAATGTGACATTCGCGCCGACATAACCGCGCTCCGCCAACGTTGCGATAAAATCCGCGAATTCCTCCGGCCGGACCTCTTCGCTGCGATACGCGGCGGCAAGACCGTAACGCTTGATCCAAAATTCGTGAATCAACGGCGAGCGCGAATGCTTCACCGGCCAACCGATCACGCAGGCGGCCCGCACGCTGCCGTTCATTATACGTCCCTAAGGGCGATTAGTAATATCCAACAGTTGAACCGCCATCGACGGCGATCGCCGTGCCTTGAATGTGCCGCGCCTTCTCGGAGCAGAGGAACAACGTCAGCGCCGCAATGTCCTCCGGTTTGCCGAGTCGGCGCAGCCCGTCTTTGACGGTTGCCTCCTTGCGCAATTCCTCCGGGCTCTTGCCTGACGCCTTCGAGCGTTGCGCGATCAATTCCTCGAACCGTTCGGTCTCGGTTGCGCCTGGATGGATAATATTGACGTTCACGCCGTCCCGTTTGCCGAGCTGCGACAAGCCTTTTGAAAAATTGCCCATCGCCGCATTGACCGAGGCGCCGATGGTGAAATCCGCGCCCGGCGAACGCGCGGCACCGCCGCCGATATTGACCACGTGGCCTTGCGCCGCCTTCAGCATGGGCCAGAACAGCCGGCACGTGCGCACGCAGGCGAAGAACTTCAGCGCGTAGCCGTCCATCCAGGCTTCGTCGGGCAGATCGGGGAAATTGCCTGCTTTGGTCGCACCCGCCGAGTTCACCAGTATGTCGCAGCGTTTGAATTTTTCCTTCACCTGTTCGAACAAATGCTGGCAGCCGTCGAGCTTGCGCAGGTCGCCGGCGATAGTTGTCGGTGCGGCACCGCCTTGCGCGATCGTCTTGGCGGCCGACGCGAGGTTGGCTTCGTTCGATGACGCGATCACGGTCTGCGCGCCTTCGCGTGCGAACGCCGCCGCAATCCCGCGGCCGATACCGCGGCTGCCACCGGTGACGACCACCACTTTACCCTGGAACTCGCCTGCCATTCTTGATCTCCCGTTATGATTCTTCGACGACTGTATTGCGCAACGTACCGATCTCAGGAACCGACATCGTAATAATGTCGCCCGGCACCAGCCAGCGCGGCGGATCGCTGCGGCTCTTCTTGGTCGGCGTGCCGGTGGCGATGATGTCGCCCGGCTTGATCGTCATGAACGTGGTGACATAGGCGATGAGATCGGCAAAGGAAAAAATCATGCTCGCGGTGGTATCGTCCTGCGTCACCTCGCCGTTGATGCTAACAGTGAGATGCAGCGGCCGCGCGAGATCGACCCCGGTCGTCATCCAGGGTCCGATGCTGCCGGACGCGTCGAAATTCTTGCCCTGCGTCACGTTGAACCGCCCGTGCCGCAACCAATCGCGAATGGTGCCCTCATTGCACAAGGTAATGCCCGCGACGTGCTCAAGCGCGCGCTCGCGCGGGATGTGGCGTCCGGAGCGCCCGACGACGAGCGCGATCTCGCCCTCGTAGTCGAGTTGCTCCGAAACTTTCGGCCGCACGATCGGTTGATCGTGACCGACCAGCGAACCCGGCGTACGAAAAAACATGCTGGGATATTTCGCGCCCTCGACGCCGCCGCTCATCTCCGCGTCACGGTTGGCGTAATTTATTCCGATGCAGAGAATCTTCTCCGGCGTCAGCACCGGGGGAAGCAGCTCCGCCTCGGTCAGCGTGAAATCCGCGCGCACGTTGCGGACCACGGCCTCCGCCTCGGCCAGCGCATTTCCGCGCAGCAAATCGAACAGGCTGTTGTAGCGCGGCGCCATCCGCAGCCTGAGGTCGACAAGCCCATCGCCGAGCACAACCCCGAAACTCGTCCGCCCGCGTATGTTGTAGCTGGCAAAATGCATGAATGGCCGCAAACGTTTGAGGAAAAGGGAATTTGGAGATACGTGCTTGGTGTTACAACAAGCCACTATAAGGTGCCAAGCCCAGTCGCAATATCCACCGTTGGTTCCCGTTCGTGGCGGTTCGTCCCATGAAATCCATCTTCATCGACTGTAACGATCAGCTTGCCCCCGTCTGGGCGAAAGTGGTCCGGCCGGACGACCCGCCGATCATGGTCAATGGCCGGCCGTTCGAACGAGCCGAATTACCCCGACTGCTGGCCGGCTACGACATTTGTCTCGACGATCATTCCTACATGCCGACCGATCTGGTGTCGCAATGTTCCACGCTGAAACACATCGTTTTCCTCGGCACCGGCGCGGCAAGCTACATGAATATCGCCGAGCTCGACAAACTCGGCATCACCGTCCACACCATCAAGGGCTACGGCGACACCGCTGTTGCCGAGCACACGATCGCGCTGATGTTCGCCAGTTGCCGTCAACTGGCGCGCATGGACCGGGAAATCCGCGTCGGCACCTGGGATCAGCTCGAAGGCGTGCAGCTCCTCGGCAAGACGCTCGGCGTCATCGGGCTTGGCGGCATCGGCGCTGAAGTGGCCCGCATTGCCAAAGGTATCGGCATGAAGGTAATCGCCTATAACCGCAAGCCGCGCAATGACCCGCATGCCACGCTGATCGATCTCGACACGCTGCTCGCCCAATCGGATGTCGTCTCGCTCAATCTCGTGCTCAATGACGAGACGCGCGGCTTCCTCGATGCCAAGCGCATCGCGCGCATGAAACCCGGGGTCATCCTGGTCAACACCGCGCGCGGCGCCTTGATCGACGAGACCGCGCTGATCGACGCTCTCAGGCGTGGTCACATCCGCCACGCCGGCCTCGACGTTTATCACGCCGAGCCGCTGCAGGCGGATCACCCCTTCGCCAGCATGGACAATGTGACGCTCAGTGCGCACGCCGCCTTCCGCACCCTCGAAGCCTCGATGACGCTGCTGCGCCGCGCCATCGATATCGTGCGAAAGATAACCGCGCCGCATTGACGGGCCATCGGACTCGGTCACAATACGAAAAAATCGGGAGGATCCGTGAAACCGGCGCCATTCGCCTACGCCAAGGCGCGCTCCCTTGACGAGGCCATCGACCTGTTGGCGACGCGCAGCGAAGCGCGCCTGCTCGCCGGTGGCCAGAGCCTGCTCGCGACACTGAACATGCGGCTCTCCGCACCGCGCCTCCTGATCGACATCAATGGCATCGCCGGCCTCGACACGATTGCGAAGACTGACGGCAAGCTCGAAATCGGCGCGCTCGTGCGTCATGCGCAGGCCGAACGCTCACCCGACATCGCCGAACATGCGCCTCTGATCGCGCGCGCATTGCCGCACATCGCGCATCCGGCGATCCGCAACCGCGGCACCATCGGCGGCTCGATTGCTTTTGCCGATCCGGCTGCCGAGCTGCCCGCCTGCCTGCTCGCGCTTGGCGGCGAGATCGACGTCACGGGTCCGAAGGGGAAACGTACCGTCAAGGCGGAGGATTTCTTCAAGGGCCTGTTCGAAACCGTGCTCGAGCCTCAGGATGTGTTGACCGCAATCCGTGTTCCCGCCGCCACCGCGCAGAGCCGTGTCGGCTTCGCCGAATTCACCATGCGCCGCGGTGACTACGCCATGGCCGGCCTTGCCGCCAGCGCCCGTGCCGACGGCAAAGGTTTGGCCGATGCACGGCTCGCATATTTCGGCGTTGGCGCAACACCGTTACGCGCGAAGCAAGCCGAAGCCGTGCTGGCGGACGGCAAAATCGATGCCGCTATCGCCGCGCTCGATGACGATCTTGATCCACCTGACGACATCCAGGCAACTGGCGCGGTGAAGAAGCACCTCGCCAAGGTGCTGCTCGGGCGCGTGGCGCGACAACTTCTGGAGAGGCGTGCATGAGTGCCCAGAGCTGCGCTATTTCACTCACGGTGAATGGCGACCCGGTTTCTGAAACCGTCGAAGCACGCAAAAGCCTCGTCGATTTCCTGCGCGAGGATTTAGCGCTGACCGGCAGCCACGTCGGTTGCGAGCATGGCTTCTGCGGCGCCTGCACAGTCCGCGTGAACGGCGTGATCGTTCGCGGCTGTCTCACGCTCGCGGTGGCCTGCGACGGCGCTCGCGTCGAAACCATCGAAGGGATCTCCGACGCCGGCGAAATCACCGACCTGCAAGCGGCCTTCGAGCAGCGCAATGCGCTGCAATGCGGCTTCTGCACTCCCGGCATGTTGCTCACCGCGCAGGAGTTGCTGCAGCAAAACAAAACGCCGGGCCGCGAACTGATCCGCGAACATCTGTCAGGCAATTACTGCCGCTGCACCGGCTATCAGGCCATTGTCGACGCAGTGGAAGCGGTGGCGCACGCGCGTAACGGTGGCAAGCGATGAAAATCGCCGCAGACAATCCATCCGCGCTCACCGCGCTCGACCGGCCGAATTCGTATATCGGCCGCTCGGTTCCGCGCCCAAATCTCGCCCGCCTGACGCAAGGTCGCGCCCGATTCGTGAGCGACGTGACACTGCCGCGCATGGCGCATGTCGCCTTCGTCCGCTCCCCGCACGCCCATGCCGCCATCAAGAAGATCGAATCGACGCAAGCCGCCAAGGCGCCCGGCGTCATCGCCATCGTCACCGGCCAGGACCTTGCGAAGATAATGACCCCCTGGGTCGGCGTGCTCACCCATCTCAAGGGCCTCAAATCCGCGCCGCAATACCCGCTCGCCGTCGGCCGTGCCCGCTGGCAGGGCGAGGCGGTCGTTGCCGTGGTCGCGCGCACGCGCGCGCAGGCCGAGGACGCCTGCGAGCTGGTCGAAATCGAATATGAGGAGTTGAAACCTGTCACCGATCCGGAAACCGCGCTCGATCCGAAAACCCCGATCATCCATCCCGAGCTCGGCGACAATCTCACCTTCGAGCGTGTGCACACCGCCGGCGATCCGGACAAGGGTTTCAAGGATGCCGACGCCGTGATCGAAACCACCTTCGTGTTCGGCCGCCATACCGGCGTGACCAACGAACCGCGCGCAATCGTCGCAGACTGGAACCCTTCCGAGCAGCGCCTGACCGCCTATCACGGCACCCAGGCACCGCACATGATGCAGAACCTGTTTGCCAAGCATCTCGGCCTGCAGGAGCACCAGGTGCGCGTGGTCACCAAGGATGTCGGGGGCTCGTTCGGCATCAAGGTGCACACCTACGCCGACGAAATGGCGACCGTCGCCCTGTCCAAACTGCTCAAGCGGCCCATCAAGTTCGTCGCCGACCGAATCGAAAGCTTCGTCACCGACATCCACGCCCGCGACCATCGCGTGAAGGCGAAAATCGGCGTCAAGAAAGACGGCACCATCACCGCCTGGGAGATCGATGACCTGACCGGCATCGGCCCCTATTCGGTCTATCCGCGTACCAGCGGCATCGAAGCCAATCAGGTCGTCAATCTCGTCGGCGGCCCCTACACCTGCCCGAATTACCGCGCCCGCGCCCGCGTCGTGTTCCAAAATAAAAATGTGATGTGCCAGTACCGTGCCGTCGGTCACCCGATCGCGACCGCGGTGACCGAGGGCCTGGTCGAACTCGCGGCCGCCAAGATCGGCATGGACCCGCTCGAAATCCGCCGCCGCAATCTGATCCCCGACGATGCGCATCCGTCGCAAGGCCCATCCGGCATCAAGTTCGAAGCGCTCTCGCACCACGCCGCGCTCGCACATCTCGATGCCATGATGGATTATTCCGCCTTGCGCGCCGAGCAGTCGCGTCTGCGCGAGAAGGGTGTCTACCGCGGCATCGGCTTTGCGCAGTTCATCGAGGTCACCAATCCGAGCGCCGCATTCTACGGCGTCGGCGGCGCAAAAATCTCGGCGCAAGATGGCGCGACGGTACGGCTTGACGCCACTGGAGCAGTCTTCTGCCACACTGGCGTGAGCGAGCAGGGCCAAGGCGCGGAGGCCGTGATCGCGCAATGCCTGGCGACGAGTTTCGGCGTTTCGCTCGACCGCGTGCGCGTCATCATGGGCGACACCGACAACACGCCCTACGGCGGCGGCACCTGGGCCTCGCGCGCAGCCGGTATCGGCGGCGAAGCCGCCTGGCAGGCCGGCAAGGCGCTTCGCCAAAACGTGCTCGCGGTGGCGGGTTCCATCCTGCAGGCCAAACCCGAGACGCTCGACATTCGCAACGGTGCGGTGGTGGATGCCGGCAATGGCACCGAGCGCATAGGCCTCGATGAAGTCGCGCGCATCGCCTATTTCCGCCCCGACACCTTGCCGCCCGGCTTCCAGGCCGAGCTGATGGCCACGCGTCATTATGTGCCGCGTAAGTGGCCGTTCGCTTTCACCAACGGCATCCAGGCGAGTTATCTTGAAGTCGATACCGACTCGGGCTTCGTCACGCTGCTCAAGCACTGGTGCATCGAGGATTGCGGCACAATCATCAACCCGCAGCTCGTGGACGAGCAAATCCGCGGCGGCGTGGTACAAGGTCTCGGAGCGGCGCTGTTCGAGCATTGCAAATATGACGAGCGCGGGCAGTTGCTCAACGGCAACATGGCCGACTATCTCGTGCCCATGGCGATGGAGATGCCGGACATCACCGTCGGACACGTGGTAACGCCAACCGCCGACTCGGAACTCGGCGCCAAGGGCGCAGGCGAAGCCGGAACCGCCGGCGCGCCGGGCGCGGTGATGAACGCCATCAACGATGCGCTTCGCCCGCTCGGCGCCAAGCTGCTAACCGATATGCCGTTTACCCCCGGCAAGGTCTTGCAGGCGCTCGGACGGGTACCGTGAAGCGCTGCATCGGAAAATATTACAAGCTTGACCGTGTGATTTATGGGCCGTGTGATTCGGTTGAATCGAGGCGCTTGTTCCTCTCTACCGAATGAGCGAATGTCGCAGCAATACGAATTCGGCGGAGGCGGCCATGAACATCAAAGTCGGCAAGAAGGCAATCGCGGAGGCTACCGAAAAACTCAAGAACTGGGGCCGCTGGGGCAAGGACGACCAGGTCGGCACGCTCAATCACGTGACGCCCGAAGACATTGTCAAAGCCGCTCGTCTGATCAAAACCGGCAAGGTATTCGCGCTCGGTATTCCGCTCGATTCCAACGGCCCGCAAACCGGCCTGTTCGGAGGCCGCTTCAATCCCATCCATCAGATGCTCGCGACCGGCACCGACGCCATTGCCGGCCGCCAGGACTGGAACAAGATCCGCTACGCCGACGACACGCTCACGCTATGTGTGCAGGGCGCCACCCACTGGGATGCGCTCGGCCACATCTTCTACGAGGACAAGGCCTACAACGGCTATGACGCCAAGCTGATCGACGCCAAGGGACTTAACGTGCTCGGCATCGAGCACTCCAAGAACAAGATGGTCGGCCGCGGCGTGCTGCTCGACATCGCGCGCTTCCGCAAGGTCAAATGGATGCAGGATGGCGAGAGCATCTCCAACGACGAGCTCAACACCTGCGCGCGCGCCCAGAACGTGGAAATCCGCAAGGGCGATTTCGTCATTGTGCGCACCGGCCAGATGGAACGCTGCCTGTCGGAGAAAAAATGGGGCGGCTACGCCGGTGGCGACGCACCCGGCGTGAAATTCGAGAACTGCTACTGGTGCCAGGAAAAACAGATCGCGGCGATCTGCACCGACACTTGGGGCGTCGAAGTGCGTCCCAACGAAACCACGGAAGCCAATCAGCCCTGGCACTGGGTCGTGATCCCGGCCATGGGGCTTTGCATGGGTGAGATATTTTACTTGAAGGAATTGTCCGAGGATTGCGAGGCGGACGGTATCTACGAATTCTTCTTTTGCGGTCCGCCGCTTTTGATCACTGGCGGCACCGGCTCGCCGATCAACCCGCAGGCAGTAAAATAACCAGCGGCGGCATCGCTCAGCGCCTTCTTCGTGCCGGTTTTTTGGAAGTCGACTTGTTCGGCCGCGCCGCTGCGCCTGCGTCCTTTCTGATCCGGAATATCAGTATTTTGCCTTTTTTCTCGCTTGCTTCGAGCGCATCGCCGGTCTCGCGCAGCAGATTGGGAATGTCGATGCTGGTGAGCGGATCGGTGCATTCGATCACCAGCACGTCGCCCGCCGCCATTCGCGCCAACAGCTTGCGCGTCTTGAGCGCCGGCAGCGGGCATTTGAGCCCGCGTAGACTGATCGTGGATTCCGCCATAACCGATTCCCCGCCGGAGCCGACTCGACAATTCTCCACCTGTCGCGTCAAGTTCGCGTACGTATATAATTACTCCCATGCGCATTATCGGACTGGCCGGCTGGAGCGGCTCGGGCAAGACCACGCTCATTACCAAGGCGATCCCTCGCCTGATCGCCCGCGGCCACAAGGTGTCGACCCTCAAGCACGCCCATCATGGCTTCGATGTCGACCACCCCGGCAAGGATTCGTTCTTCCATCGTGCTGCCGGCGCAACCGAGGTCGTGATCAGCTCGCAGAAGCGGTTTGCCATCGTCCATGAATTGCGCGACGAGCCGGAGTGGGATCTCTCCGCCCTGCTGAAGAAATTCTCCCCGGTCGATCTCGTGTTGATCGAGGGCTTCAAGCGCGACCGCTTCCCGAAGCTCGAGGTGCACCGCGCGGCCAATGGCAAGCCGCTGCTGCAGCTCGAAGACCCGCACATTGTCGCCATTGCCTCCGACCGGCCGCTGCCATCGGCGAAAGTGCCCGTGATCGATCTCAACGACATTGAAGCGATCTGCGATCTGCTCCTCGAACGCGCGGCGTCGCTTGCAACCATTGAAAATGCCCTGCGGAGCGCGTGATGGCCCAACTCACCGACGACTGCTTCGCATTTTCCGGGCCGCTTCTTCCGGTGGAGGAGATGGAGCGGCTGATTGCCGAGCGCATCACGCCGGTTGAGGAATGCGAGGAGGTCACGCTGCATGCGGCGCACGGCCGCGTGCTCGCCCGCGACGTCATGGCGCCGCTCGATCTGCCGCCGTTCGACAATTCCGCCGTCGACGGCTACGCGGTGCGCCACCGCGATCTTGATCCGAAGGATGAGACGCGCCTCAAAATCCTCGGACGTCTGACCGCCGGCAGTGCAGCATCATCCCCGCTCGCCGAACATACGGCGATGCGCATTTTCACCGGCGCGCCCATGCCGGCAGGCGCCGACACCGTGTTCATGCAGGAGGATGTCCGCGTCGAAGGCGGAAGCCTCATTGTGCCGGCGGGACTGAAGCCCGGCGCCAACCGCCGTCTTGCAGGTGAAGACGTGCGTAAGGACGCGCAGCTGTTGCCGGCAGGCCGGCGTTTGACGGCACAGGACGTGGCACTCGCTGCAGCCGTCGGTCTGACGCGGCTTAGCATGCGCCGCCGCGTGCGCGTCGCGCTCTTTTCGACCGGCGACGAAATCGTGGAACCTGGCGCCTCGCGACCGGCACCCGCCCTCTATGATGCCAATCGCTATCTGCTCGCCGCCCTGCTGGACAAGCTCGGCGCCGAAGTCACCGATCTCGGGATCCTCAAGGACGAGCCGGCGTCGTTGATCGATGCGCTCCGTCTTGCCGCCCGCAGGCACGATCTGGTGTTGACCTCCGGTGGAGTTTCGACCGGCGAGGCCGACTATGTCAAACAGGCGGTGGAGAGCCTCGGCAAACTCGTTTTCTGGCGCGTCGGCATCAAGCCCGGCCGGCCTGTGACCATGGGCGTATTGCCCGGGACAACACCGCAGACGAACGCCGCCTTCGTCGGGCTACCCGGCAATCCGGTCGCGGTCTTTGTCACGTTCGTGCGGGTGGTGCGGCCGCTCTTTCTCCGGCTTGCGGGCGCACGGCCCGAACCGCTCATTCCCTTGCCGGTGCGCGCGGGGTTTCCCTATCGCAAGAAGAAAGGGCGCCGCGAATATGTGCGTGTGAAGCTGAAGACGCGCCCCGACGGGGAGATCGAAGCGGTTAAACACGCCCAGGACGGCGCTGGAGTGATAACGTCTTTGACTGAGACCGATGGCCTCGTCGAATTGGCCGAAGACACCACTGACATCCAGCCCGGCTCGACCGTCGGATTCCTGTCTTACGCCGCGCTCATCGACTGAGCGCAACGTGGCGCCGTTAGATGCGCACGCTCGTTCCCGACATGAACGCTTCGCCGACCGGCATCTGAATTCCGTTGAGTATGAGTGCCGCGACAACCGCAATCGCCACAGCGACCACGCAAGCAATGATGAACGTCTTCATGATGGACCTCCGCCCGCAAATCGTTGGATCCAAGTGACGCTATTATCGGCTTATGCCAATAGTCAAATCAAGGGGTTAGGCGCCGGGATGCTGCGCTGCAAGCGTCTCAGCCGCGGCCGCATCCTGCGGCGTGTTGACGTTGAAAAACGGATCGACCGGAGCATCCGGCCAGTCTGCCGCCGCGACTCCGTGCCGCCCGGTCCACACATCGATCTTGTGCAGACCTTCCTTGGTCAGCGCATGACGTAGATCATCCCGCAGCGATACCGGCCATAGGCCGACGACCGGATGAGATTGTTGGCCTGAACGCGCACAGGCAAGCGGTGTGCGTTGAGATGCGCGCGCCGCATGCAGACGCGTCACCAGATCGCGCGGCAGGAACGGACAATCGCCGGGCACGCTCACGACATAGGAAATATCCGGCGCGTGCGCGGCAGCCCAATCGAGCCCGGCAAGGATGCCGGCAAGCGGCCCCGCGAAACCCGGCACGTCATCCGGCACGACCGGCAATCCAGTCGCGGCAAATCGCGCCGGATCGCCGTTGGCGTTGAGGATGAGGGCCTTGCACTGCGGTCGCAGCCGTTCCAGTACGCGATCGAGAATTGTCTTGCTGCCGATGGTCAGCAGAATTTTATCGCCGCCGCCCATCCGCCGCGCCAGTCCGCCCGCAAGCACGAGACCCAGCGTCGGCGGCAAGTCAATCGTCATGCACCGCCGCTTTCCGCCGATGCTTTGCGCTTTCTTCCTCGACGTAGCGCAAATCCTGATCGAATACGATGCGCTCAGTGCCGGCCAACGCCACGAACCGTTTCCCGCGCGCCCGGCCGATCAAGGTCAGATTGGCTTTGCGCGCGAGCTCGACCCCCCAGGCCGTGAAGCCTGAGCGCGACACCAGGATGGGGATGCCCATGCGTACCGTCTTGATCACCATTTCAGATGTCAGCCGCCCGGTCGTATAGAAAATCTTGTCGTCGGCCTTCACCCGATGCCGGAACATCCAGCCGGCGATCTTGTCGACCGCGTTGTGGCGGCCGACGTCCTCCATATAGACCAGCGGCCTGTCTTCCTGCGCCAGCACGCAGCCGTGGATCGCGCCGGCCTCGAGGTAGAGCGAGGGCGTGGTGTTGATCTTCTGCGTGAGCGTGTAAAGCCATGAAGTCCGCAGCTCGGCAGCGGGAAGCTTGATCTCCTCGAGCGCTTCCATCAGGTCGCCGAAGACCGTGCCTTGCGCGCAGCCCGATGTCTGCACCTTTTTCTTCAGCTTCTTTTCGTAATTGGTTTTGCGCTTGGTGCGCACCACGACCACCGCGAGATCTTCGTCGTAGTCGACGAACGTGATCACGTCGTCCATCCTGAGCATGTTTTGATTAAGCAGATATCCGAGCGCGAGATATTCCGGGTAATCGCCGATCGTCATGGCGGTGACGATTTCCTGCGCATTGAGAAAAATCGTCAGCGCCCGCTCGACGACAACCGAGGTCTCGATCGGCGCGCCGGTCTGATCGATGCCCCTGACGCGCTCGGTCAGCCGCGGATCGAGCGGATCGGGACGCACCATGAATTCTTTGAGGCGTCTGCTCATAATAAATTCTATCACAAATGGGCGCAACGCGCACATGAGAAAAGCCCGTGCGGGCCGGGCTTTCCTCCGCCTGCCGTCCGCGCTGGTTCCCCGCAATCCGTTCTCACCCCGGCAGGAAGGCGCTCGCACCCGTGGCTCTATCTGCGAGCTGCTCCACCGGCGCATCGTATAGTTTTTCAAGCTGAATGCGATTGAGCACCTCGCCGACCATTCCCTCCGCGATCCGCGCACCGCCGCGCAGCAGGTACGCTCGGTCGGCCGCTCGCAGCGCGTGATTCGGATCGTGCGTCGTGAACAGGACGCCGTGGCCGGACGCCGCCAATGCGCGAATCTCCCGCATCACCTTGCCCTGATTACCGAAATCGAGGCTTGCCGTCGGCTCGTCGAGCACAATGAATTGCGGCTCCTGCGCGAGCGCGCGCGCCAGCAATGCAAGCTGCCGCTCGCCGCCGGAAATCATCGTGTAGGGCCGCTCCGCCAGATGTGCGATGCCGAAGCGCTCCAGCGAACGCGCCGCCACCGCGCGATCATGCGCGCTTGGGCGGCTGAACAAATTGCCATGCGCGGTGCGCCCCATCAACACGATGGTTTCGACCGTGAACGCGAAAGTGGCCATGTGCGATTGCGGCACATAGGCCAGGAGACGCGCGCGCTCGGTACTCGTAAGACTGCTGAGCGTGCGATCGCCGATCAACACGTCGCCCGTTTTCGGGGCGAGCAGTCCAATCAGCGTCTTCAGAAGCGTCGTCTTGCCGCTGCCGTTCGGCCCGAGCAGCGCGAGCACTTCGCCTGTCGCCAGAGCGACGTCGAGATCCCTGCCAACGACGTGGTCAGCATATCCGATCGTAAGCGCCCGCCCGGCGAGGATCATGCGCAATCTCTCATGACCAGGTCTTCTGCACACCGGCGAGCAGCCAAATGAAAAACGGCGTGCCGACGACGGCCGTCAAAATGCCAAGCGGGATTTCGACCGCCGCGGCTGTGCGCGCCAGTGTATCGATGAACAGCAGAAACCCTCCGCCGAGCAGCGCCGCGGTCGGCAGGAGCCGCGCAAAGTCGGGACCGACCAGCGTGCGTGCGATATGCGGCACCACGAGGCCAACCCAGCCGATGATGCCGGCGGTTGCCACGCTCGCGGACGTGACCAGTGTCGCGGCGGCAACGATCGCGATGCGCAACGGCCCGGTCGGTACGCCGAGCGCGCGCGCCTCCTCCTCAGGGAGCGACATGACGTTCATGCGCCAGCGCAGTACGATCAGGATGAGCGTTCCGACTGCCACCGGCCCGAATAGAGGCACCAGATCGGAGACGTTCGTTGCCGCGAGACTGCCAAGCAGCCAAAACGTCATGGCCGGAAGCTGGTTGTAGGGATCGGCGAGATATTTCACGAGGCCCACACCCGCACCGAGCAGCGAGCCGATGACCACACCAGTCAGCACCAGCACCAGGATCGGGTCGTGGCTGCGCACCGACGAACCGATCAGATACACGGCCGCAACCGCGCCAAGCCCACCGAGAAACGCCGCGCTCTGGATCGCGAACACGCCGAGCGAAAAGAAAATACCGACCACTGCGCCGAGCGCAGCCCCGGACGATGCGCCCAGAATATCCGGCGATACCAGCGGATTGCGAAACAGGCCCTGGAACGCGGTGCCTGCCACCGCCAGCGCCGCGCCGACCATGACGGCGGAAAGCACGCGCGGCCCGCGCACTTGCAGGATCACGTTTTCGACGGCCGCCGTGGTTCCGGACGGTTGCCCGGAAATCTTCGCCCACAGCACGTTAAAAAGATCTGCCAGCCCGACCGGGTAGCGGCCGACCGTAAAGGCGAAGGCCAGTCCCGCGAGAAGAATTGCGCACGCAATCAAAAGACCCGGAACGGCGGAGCGATGCATGCGATCAAACCATCAATCCCGCCCAGCCAACACACGCGCGATCTGGGCGTCGTTCGGCGTCACGTGATAGAATTTGGTGTAGAAGTCTCGCGTCAATTCACGCATATCTTCCTTGAACAAATCGGGATACAGAATCTTACCAAGCCACCATAATCCGATCAGCCGGTTCGCGGAGGGCGGAAAATCCACCCATCCGAACGGCAATTTCGGCGACAGATGCACACGATTGTCGCGCACGGCCTTCAGCGCGTACCAACTCGGATCGTTCCGAACGCTCGCGGCGAAATCCTGATCGATTGTCACGATCACATCCGGATTCCAGAGCAGTACCTGCTCGATCGACACATTCACCAGACCACCCTTGCTCTCTCCCGCCACGTTGCGGGCGACAAGTTCGATGGTCTCCACATTGATCGAACCTCCAAGCCCCGTCGTAAGCCCGCGCGGGCCTCTCGCGTAATAGACCCGCGGCCGCTTCTGCGCCGGCACAAACGCGATGCGGTTGGTAATGACGCTCAATGTCATGTTGCAATAATCGGCGAAGTCCGCCCCCGCCGCTTCGCGCCCAATCAGCCTGCCGATCGTCTGATAGGCGGTCGAGAGCGAAAGAAAGCGTCCGTCGAGCAGCGCATAAGGAATGCCGGTCTGCTCCTGGGTGCGCTGGGCAAGCGACACGAACGTTCCGCTGGTCGAGCCGACGTCAAGGATGAGATCGGGTTTGAGCGCAAGAACGGCTTCGAGGTTTGCCGTATTGCCACGGCCGGTAATGCGGCCGACCTCGGCCCGCCTGCAGATGTCAGGCAGCATGAATTCGCATTCTTCCGGCCGATTGGCGCGCGGCCAGCCGAGCAGCAACTCGGGTGCAAGCGTATAGAGCATGATCGCAGCTGGCGGCCCGGCCGGGAACACGCGGGTGACCTTCGCGGGAATCTGCACCGTACGGCCGGCGGCATCGGTGATCGTGGCGGCACATGTCGTGCGCGGCGCGAGCAGCGCGGCGCAACCGGCGAGGAGCGTTCGGCGATCGATCGGCATTGCGCTAGTCTGGCAGCTTCGGCGCGGCGAAACCATGAGCGGCGAGAATGCGCTGGCCTGCCGGCGAAAGTATGAAGTCGGCAAGCCGGCGGGCGTTCGGTGAAGCCCCCGCCATCACGGTCAGCCCATATTCGGCACCGACTGCAAGCTCATTGGGCAGCGCGACGATCTGCTGGCCGGGATTTTCCTTTTTGGCCACACTTGCATTGGTGCAATAGGTCAGAAAGATGTCGGCCTTGCCTGCGGCGATCAGCGCGCCATAGATGTTCTTGCCGGCCGGTGCAGGCGGGGAATCCGGCGCGCCGGTGAGCTGAAGCGCCTTCTGGTTTAGCGTTGCGAATGCGCCGGTCTTGATCGCTTCGGCCTTGCGGAACAAATCCCAGGCATAGTCGCCGGAGGGATCGTGACGCGGCGTCGAGGTGCCGAGCTTCACATTGGGATTGAGCATCGTGGCCAGCAGATCGGATGGCCCGACGCTCAACCCTGGTCGCACTAGCGCACACAACCGGTTGCGCGCGAAGGCAGTCACCGGCCCGCTGCGTCCGGCGGCGGAGAGCGCCTGCGGATGCTCCATATTGGCGGATGCGAAAACCTCCGCCTTCGCGCCGGCCATGATCTCGTCCTTGAGCAGGCCGGAAGCGCCATATTTGGCCTGCACGGATAGGCCGGTGGCCGCCCCGAAAGCCTTGCTCATGTCGGTGAAGGCCAAACGCAGGCTGCCGGCCGCGTGCAGCAGCACCGGATCAGCGGCGGCGGCCGGCGCACTCACAAGCGATGCTGCCATCACAACCGGCAGAAGGCGCGAAATCTTCACGCGCTCGGATCGCCCGCATTCGGATAGAACAACTGCTGGCCGTTGATCTTGTAATCCGCGATGGCCTTCTGCCCCTCGGGCGAAATCAGCCAATTGATGAAAGCCTGACCGAGTTCCTTCTTCACATGCGGATGCTTCGCCGGATTGACCAGCATCACGCCATACTGGTTGAACAGCCGCTTGTCGCCTTCCACCGCGATAACGAGGTCGCCCTTGTTCTTGAACGAGATCCATGTCCCGCGGTCGGACATCACATAGGCGTTACTGGCCGCCGCGGCATTGAGCGCGGCGCCCATGCCCTGCCCGATCGATTTGTACCAAGGACCTTTTTCCTTTGCGATGTCGATGCCGACCGCCTTCCAGAGATTGATCTCGGCGATATGCGTGCCTGATCTGTCGCCGCGCGAGATGAAGGGGATACCTTTGTCCTTGATCGTCTTGAGCGCCACCGCAACGTCCTTCTGGCCCTTGATGCCGGCGGGGTCGCTCTTCGGCCCGATGATGACGAAATCATTGTACATCACGGGAAAGCGCTTCACGCCAAAGCCCTCGCTCAGAAATTTCTCTTCCGCCGATTTTGCATGAACGAACACCACGTCCGCATCGCCGCGCCGTGCGGTATCGAGCGCCTGCCCGGTGCCTTGCGCGACGACCTTCACCTCGATGCCGGTCTTGGCTTTGAATAGCGGCAGGATATGGCCGAACAGCCCGGAATCCTGCGTCGAGGTGGTGGAGGCGACCACGATGGATTTGTCCTGCGCAAAGGCGGTAGGCGCTGCGAGCAGGATCGTGCTGATGGCAGTAACGGTAATGATATGGCGGCGGGTGAGCATGTTGCTTTCTCCTGATGGTTTGCTTTCAGACAAGAAGTTCTCCAGCGATGAATTGTTTGGCCTCCTGCGTGCGCGGCTTGGCGAAAAAGGCGGCCACCAGCCCGGATTCGACGATCCGCCCGCGGTGCATGAGCACGATTTCATCGGCAAGCCTTTTTGCCTCGCCGAGATCATGGGTCGACATCACCACCTTGATGCCGCGAGCGACCACGGCTCGAATGACATCCTCGATCGCTTTGGTGGCCGCGGGGTCGAGACTCGCCGTCGGCTCGTCGAGGAACAGGATCTCAGGATCTCGCGCAAGCGCGCGCGCCAGCGCCAGCCGCTGCTGCTCGCCGCCGGAAAGTTTTCGCGCCGGCCGCTCGCCGAGTTCGCCCACCCCTACCAGCTCGAGCAATTCCGCGGCGCGCGCGCTCCGCTGCGCCCGGCCGATGCCGGCATTCGCCAAGGCATAGTGGAGATTCGCCACGGCACTGCGCCGAAGCATGGTCGGGCGCTGGAAAACGATGGCCCGTCGGAGCGGCGGCATCATGTCCGAGCCGGCCCAGGTGACACGACCACGCGTCGGCTTGATCAACCCCATGGCAGCCCGCAGCAACGTGGTCTTGCCCGAGCCGTTCGGGCCGATCAGCACCGTCGGCGCACCGGGTGTGAATGTGAGCGAAATCGAATCGAGAATCGTCACACCTCCGGCAACCACACCGACATCGTCGAATTGGACCGGAAGATTGGATAAAGGAGCCCGCATGGTCATCCCGCGTAGCGTTCAGCGCCGCGTCGTGCGACCCAGGCCAGCGCATTGATCGCGACCACGATCGTCATCAGCACGAGGCCGAGGCCGATGGCGAGCGGCAGGTCCCCCTTCGAGGTTTCCAGCGCAATCGCCGTGGTCATGGTGCGGGTGAAGCCTTCGATATTGCCGCCCACGATGATGACCGCTCCGACCTCTGCCGCCGCGCGCCCGAAGCCGGCAAGCAGCGCGGTCACCAGGCTGAAGCGCGCATCCCACACCAGCGTCGCCACGCGACCCGCGGGTCCAACATTCATGGCGGCCAGTTCGTCACGATATTCGATCCAGAGATCTTCGATGGTCTGCCGCGTGAGCGCGGCAATGATCGGGGTAATCAACACCGTCTGCGCAATCACCATGGCTTGCGGCGTGAACAGCAATCCGAATTCGCCGAGCGGCCCCGAGCGCGACAGCATAAGATAGATCGCAAGCCCGACCACGACCGGCGGCAGCCCCATGAGCGCGTTGAGCACCACGATCACACCTTCGCGGCCAGGGAAACGCGTGAGCGCGATAAGCGCACCAAACGGCACGCCGACGAGAGCGGAGAAAAACACCGCGCTCAGACTTACGATCAGCGATAGACGGACGATAGCGATCAGCGCCGGATCGGCGGTGAGCACGAGTTCGAGGGCGGAGTGATCTCCGGACATGCGGTTGCTTTGCAAATGGTGTCCGATCGATCTGTCGCATCCGACACGATCACAGTCAAATTTTGTAGGAAGCGAGCAAAATGCAATGCTGCTTGAGTTTCAAAAAACGACATCGCGCGCGCTTTCATACAATTTCTAATGCGATGGTTTTACACTAAGGATGAGAGTGATTTATCCGATATAGTTTTAGGCTATGGACTTGAAAAATGCCTCGCACCTATTCAAAACATCGGGGCAGCCGAAAAGGAGGTCCGTAAAAAAGATTCTAAGATGCGGAGCGGTGTGATTGAAGGCCCACCAGCCCCCAAGGCGCGTGGCCTTCCATAGCTGACAATGCGGAGGGCTGGCCGAGTGGTTGAAGGCGCACAGCGCGCCGCAGGGCGCGCGTCTTTACACAAAGCTGCGTGCGCCTTCTAAAAAGGTCTGGATGGAGGGGTGGCCGAGTGGTTGAAGGCGCACAGCGCGCCGCAG
>Ga0335081_10000925_pt1 | contig 47071 bp, 39 predicted proteins | sample Lox_Sample_35_FD_206713 | JGI IMG/M metagenome (GOLD analysis project Ga0335081, IMG submission 206713) | Soil microbial communities from Loxahatchee National Wildlife Refuge, Florida, United States - Lox_Sample_3.5 | ecosystem: Environmental > Terrestrial > Soil > Wetlands | place: USA... | reverse complement strand
CCGCCGTGGTTTTCGATGATCTGGCGCGCGATTGCGAGGCCGAGCCCGGCGCCGGACGTTGCGTCGGTCAGCTCGCCGCCGGAGCGTCGGAACTTCTCGAAGATCAGCTCCAGGTCCTCTGCGGGAATGCCGACACCCGTGTCGGAGATCCGGACAGCGACCTGTTCCGCGTGCGCTGACTCACTGGACACCGAGACATGGATCACGCCTCCCGGAGGCGTGAATTTCGCTGCATTGGTCAGTAGGTTTGTTACGACCTGGACGATGCGGTCCCGGTCCGCGGCTACGGCCGGGAGCGACGGCGGGAACTCGGTAGTCAGGTTGATGCCCTTGTTCTCGAACAGGAGCCCCATGCTGGTGATTGATTCGAGGACCGCGGCTTTCAGACAGACCTGCTCGACCCGCCAGCTCATCGAACCCGACTCGATCCGGGCAAGATCAAGCAGGTCTGTTATCAGGCGCTTCAGCCGGTCGCACTCGAGATTGATGGTATTGACGAATTTCGACCGCTGTTCCAGGCTCATATCGGGCCTCATCATGATCAGCTCTGCAAAGGCCTTGATGGTCGTCAGCGGCGTGCGCAGGTCGTGGGAGACTACGGAGATGAAGTCGGATTTCATCCTGTCCAGGACCTGGAGCTTCCGGTTCGCCTCCTGGAGCTGGGCAATGAGCTTTTCCCGGTCCTCCTCCGTCCGTTTCCGGTCGGTGATGTCGTTCACCATGCAGACCGTTGCGAGCGCTTCCCCTGCGGAGTTCCGCATGATGGACGTGGACAGGCTGAGCGAGCGGCGGGAGCCGTCCCCGAGGGCATTATTCACTTCATAGTTGTGGACGGTCCCGCTGCGGACGACCGCCTCCAGGGTTTCAGCAAAGGGCGGGCTGCTGGTCATGCCGCTCATCGGCCGCCTTCCGACGAGGTCCTGCTCCCGGCAGTTGAAGAGCCCGCAGGCTGCCTGATTCACCAGCCGCACGACGCCGTCCGGGTCGAGTACGATCAGACCGTCGTTCATCGCGCGGGTGATCTCCCCGGCCGCGAATGCCGGCGTAATCGTTTTGAAGCGGTAACGCGTGATCGATCGGGCCGCGATAACAACGAACAGAAAAATGGGAATGTAGCCGAAGGGATGCCAGTTAATGCCGAAGGCAGGGACGAAATCCAGCGCCGCCAGATAGGCAAGGGAAAAGGTGGAAAGCAGAATGCGCGCGCGAACGATCTGGGCTGTGTTGCGGTGGCTTTTCCGGTACACCGAGATCGACTGGTGCAGCGCGAAAAGCATGACGGCGAAAAAATACCCGAGCAGGGGCAGGCTCGCCATGCCGAGCTTCGGGTAGAACCCCCAGGAATACGAGTACAGCGAGCTGAAGGGGATGGCTGTCGTCAACGTCAGCACGACAAAGAACATGCTGATCATCCAGACGGCGAACACCCGTTTTCGGACCCGTTCATAATCCCGCATCAGAAGTGCGCTGAACTGGAATACGGCGGCGGGAATGCAGATGACACCGATATAGCCTGCCTTCGCCCACCAAAGCGCGGTTGCGGGGTCCTTCGCATGGTACATCCAGGCAAAGGCAAAGAGCCAGAGGCTGATGCTCCAGGTCAGGATGAAAAAGACGACGCTTTCCGAGGAAGCCTGCTCTCTGGTCAGGGCATAGATGCCGAGCGCGATGACCCCCAAGGATACCGCGAGGGACGGGAGCGCGAGCATACTGAATTCGTACGGGATTGGAACGGAGAGTGATTGCATCATACAAAAACCTGTTATGTGTTCGCCGGCAGCAGTCGGCACACGCACTGGTTATATTATACTATAAAAGTAGGGAAAATCCAAATATTTTGGTAGTGAGCTTGTGTTTACAGGGACCTCGTCGTCAGGCCCTTCAGGACGCCGAAGTCACGGATGAATTTCTTTCTGCCGTCCGGAAAACGGATCGCATAGGCGGGATGGAAGGAGATGAAGTGCATGATATGATCCTTCTCGACAACCGTGCCGTGCTCCTGAGCAATCTTGACGTTCTGCCCAAGCAGGGCGCGGCAGGCAGTGTTCCCGAGCAGGACGATGACCCGGGGCTTGATGACCTTGATCTGCTTCAGAAGATGCGTGCGGCCGTGTTCGATCATGTCCGGAGAAGGCTTGCCCGTCACCGGCAGGTAATGGACCGGGCTCGTGATGAAGACCTCGCTCTCATCGAGACCGATCTCCCTGATCGTCAGACGCAGAAGCTGCCCGGACCTGCCGATAAAGGGCCTTCCCGCCTTCGCCTCGGTCCTTCCGGGCGCCTCGCCAACGAACATGACGGGCATTTTTCCGCTTCCCTCGCCAGGCACTGGCAGCCCGATGCCTCCTTTTTTGCATTCGCGGCACCGTTTGATCTCTTCGGCTATTCTTTGAAGCTCTTTTTGCCTGTTCATAGACTGCCGGTCTTCATGCAAAGGCTAACGTCCCGCGGTGACTGGAGAATCACGATTGGCGTTCTAGTCAAGAAATGCACCTGCTATATGAAAGAGCTTTCGATCGAATTCGAATGTGCCCAGGTCCTTCATTCCGAGCTTCCTGATGTGTGCGTGCAGCGAGCGCTTGTTCCGGTCAGATATGAAGAGGACGCAGGCATCATAACGGGGCCTGGCGATCTTCTTCAGTGCAGTAAAGAGGCCCCCAAGTATGCCAGTGCCGCGAGCCATCGCAACAATGCAGACCGGCCCATAGATAAAGGTCCTATCGCCCGTGAGTGCTCGTCCGTCGAGCCTCAGCCCCGCCAGATTTCCGATCAGCTCGCTTAAGAGCGGGAACTGCCCGGCGTAACTGAAAGACATGCCGCACAGATAGCCCAACACCATCGGCCCCTGGACTGCTACCGCGATGCCGAGGTCCTGATTGATCTCCTCGAATTGATGTTCCGTGTACTCCATGGTCAGAAATCCGTCCTGCGCTCCCCGTTCGCCAAGAGCGATGATCAGGTTTGCTTTCTGGAGAGCTAGCATGGCCTTGTAGTCGGCGGGAACAGCCCTTCTGAATTCTATGTGGTCTGGTGCGGTCATTGTATGTCACTGATTATTGCGTGTATGACGGGAGCTGTCAACAAGAAACTGGTCGCGACGGACTGGCCGTTCCCGCTAGGCAGCGCAGAAGAATGCACGCAACGGAACCCCAGACTTTTTTGTTAAGAAATGGTTGCGCGAACGGGTTGACACATAAGAGATTTGCAGATACACTTTACATAATTTTAATCCATCGGAAGGAGCCGAACAATGAAGAGGTATTCTCTGGCTGTATTGGCGTTGGTCGTCGCAATCGCAGCAGTGCTTGCCGGGTGCGTCGCCGGCGGCCCGCGCATGATAACGGCCGAACAGCAGCTGAAGGCGGGTCATGACGCCGCGCTCATCGTTTTCCTGAGGCCGAATCCCGTGAGCTTCGGCGGAGGTAACTTTCAGCTCTGGGACCGGGACCATTTCATTGGATTCCTCGAGCCGGTCACCTCGGTCTCATACCGGGTCAAACCAGGCGAGCATTTGTTCCTGGTGAAAGCAGAGACCTGGGAGGCCGTGAAGGGGAAGGTTTCGGCAGGAAAAACCTACTATATCTCGGTTGATCCCCGGGTAGGCGCGGGTGCGTTCGTCGGACCGGGAGGAGGAACGCGTGTGAGTTTGACGGCTCTGGATTCGAATGACACCCGTATCACCGACTGGATGCGGCACTGCAGGCCGATCCAGCTGGCAGATCCGGAAAAGGGTGCGGCCTTTGAAAAGAAATACGAGCGGCACGTGACCAAGGCGATCGGCAACGTGGAGTCCGGAAAAGCGAACTACACGGCACTGACCCCCTCGAAGGGGAAATAGCCCGGTGATGATGGCAGGACGAGAATGGGGGCCTTGTACAAGCCCCCATTTTTTTTTCACCGCTTCTCCCCGTGTGCCAGCCGGACAGTTGGAATGATCGGGAAAGAGGAGACAGGGCCCGAGCTCACTTCGTGGCTGCGTAGATCACCTTCCGGAGCGAGTCCTTGTTGATGTAGTAGATCCTGGTGTCGATCCTGACGTTGAGGAACTTGTCGGGCAGGTTGAGGCAGTCGGAGAGCCTCGTCTTCTCGACGGGGACGTCGGCCAGGAGAGATCCGGACAGCTTGCCCTCATCGGTGAAGACCGCGGTGATGTTCACGGTATGCATCAGATTGAACGTTGTCTCGAGCTGTTCCCCATCGTCGCCGCAGTTCAGCTCGATCAGCTTTATATTCTTCTTGTGGATGAACTCGGTCCCGCCGCCCTTCAGTACCAGCGGAAAAAAGATACTGCCGTCCTCGAGGAAGGCGACCATCCGGTGATGGACGTCGAGCGCCGCCGCTGTATAGTCCAGGAAAATAGCGCCTGTAAGCGCTCTTCCTTCATACAGCCACACCGCCACGTCCTGCCGGTCCTTGGGTACCGCGAATTCCGCCTGGTCGCTCATGTGCCGCTCCCCTGCCTAATCGAAGGCGCTCCCCCCGGTAAGATTCAAGGTGATGCCCTTGCTCTTCAGGAGATTCATGAATCCCAGCTTGTCCACGGACTTGATGTAGGCCTCCTCGGGCGCCACCTGCTTGTCCACGACCAGCTTGAACAGGGCGTCGTTCAGGAGCAGCATGCCCTGCGCCTTTGCGGTCTGCATGATGGACGGAATCTGAAAGATCTTGCCTTCGCGGATCAGGTTTGACACGGCGCTGTTTACGAACAGAACCTCCATGGCAGCCATCCTGCCCGTGGTGATCTTTTTGCACAGCGTCTGGGCGATCACGCCCTTGAGCGAGCTTGCCAGCATGGTCCTGATCTGGGCCTGCCGGTCGGCCGGGAACTGGTCGATGATACGGTCCACCGTTGACGCTGCCGTGGTCGTGTGGAGCGTGCCGAAGACGAGGTGGCCCGTTTCAGCCGTCTCGATCGCGATGGAGATGGTCTCCAGGTCGCGCATCTCGCCGACCAGGACGATGTCGGGGTCCTCGCGCAGCGCTGCGCGAAGCGCATTGGCGAACGATTTGGTGTGCACGTGGATCTCGCGCTGGTTGATGAGGCAGTGCTTCCGGGCATGGACGAACTCGATGGGGTCCTCGATGGTGATGATGTGGTCCTTGCGGTGGCGGTTGATGTAGTCGACCAGCGCGCAGAGGGTCGTGGACTTCCCCGAGCCCGTCGGGCCTGTCACCAGCACGAGGCCCTTGCTCAGGAAGCAGAGATCCAGCACCTGCTTCGAGAGGCCGAGCTTCTCGGCGGTCACGATCTCCATGGGGATCTGGCGGAACACGGCGCCCATGCCGAAGCGGTCCAGGAAGATGTTCACGCGGAACCGGGCGAGGCCTGCGATCTCATGGGCGAAGTCCGTGTCGTTCGTCTCCTCGAACTGCCGGGCATTATGTTCAGGCATGATCTCAGCGAGCAGCTTCCGTATCCGGTCGGGCGGGATCGCGGGCTGGTCCGTGAGCTCCAACATGTCGCCGTGGAGCCTGACGAGGGGCCTGTGGTTCGACGTGAGGTGAAGGTCCGAGGCGCCCATGCCGAACATCTTGCGAAGCAGGCCGTTGACCTCCGGCTCGACGGCCGGAGCATTGGCCGCGGCAGCAGGGGCCGGCGCTGCCGGCGCGGGCGCCTCATCCTGGAAGATGTCGTCCGCCTTTTCTTCGACGGCCTCGCTGGTTTTTTCGGCAGGGGAGATGACGCTCCGCACGAGCTCGCCCTGGGCCAGGAATGTGACCGTGTAGGTCTTTCCAGCCAGAGTGTATTCAAAATTGGCCTGTCGCTTGCGGGAAACCTGTTCCTTGAGGGAAGGGGGGGTGATCTCGGTGAGGAGCGCGATGATCTGCGGGGTCTGGAGCTGCTGGTTCACCATGACCCGGCTGCCCGTTTCCGATCTGAGCGTAGGCTCCTTGCCGGTTTCGAGCAGCAGCTGCTGCCGGGGCTGCAGGCGTTCGATCAACTTGTCGAGCTGGCTCATCGGCAGTCGTCCTCACTCGTATCGGAAAGATGGCGGATAATGTGGTCGAACAGCGGGCATAGGGCGGCCCCGGAAGGAACTTCGCGGATGACGGACGGCCTATTTCCCGGTTTTGCGAAGGATATTGGCGATCTCCTGCTTCAGCTGGCACCCCTGCCGGTCAGCTCGCTCATCAGAGCCTTGACCGATATGATCTTATTCACCCGGCAGGCGTTCGAACCGACGGTAAAGAGCGATTCTTCCTTGTCCGGGTTGTAGCCGCCCGAGCTGAGCAGGCCGTTGCAGATGCAGAAGTAGTTTTCATTGTCCTGTTTTGCCGGGCAGATCGTATACTTGCCTTCAGCGTCCTTCATCAGAACATAGCCCTTGTCGCACTTGGGCGGACGGAGCCGCTTGAGCGACGAAACATACATGGGGGACTGTTTGATGACCCGGAAGGGCAGGCCGCAGGGCGAGCCCGGGCGGTGGGCGACCACGATGTCCTCTTCCTGCGCCAGCACAACGGCCTGCTTGTAGGCCTCGGTTGCGCTGCTCTCCTCGGTCGCCAGAAAGCGGGTGCCCATCTGGACCCCGTCGGCTCCCATGGCCATGAACCGGACGATGTCCTCATGGGTGTAGATCCCGCCCGCAACGATGACGGGAATGTTGCCGTTCTTCATTGCCAGATCCTTCACAGGCGGCAGCAGGTTCTCGAGCCTGTTGGACTCGAGGTCCACCTGGTCGATCCTGAACCCCAGATGGCCGCCGGCCAAGGGGCCTTCGAGCACCACCGCATCTGGCCGGTAGCCGAGCTTTTCCCATTTCTTGCAGATGATATCGAGGGCCCTCGCCGACGAGACGATGGGGATGAGGGCTGTGTCCTTCGGCGGCTGGATGGCCGGCAGGTTGAGCGGCAGCCCGGCCCCGGAGATGATCGCGTCGGCGCCGGCATCCAGCGCTCCCTTGACCGAATCGTTGTAGTCCCGCTGGAGCGCGGCCATGATATTGATCCCGGCGAAGCCGTTCTCGATCTTTGAGAGCGAGACTTCTTCGTATACCGCCTCATAGGTGTTCAGCTTTTTATTGTTCCTTTTTGAGAGGAGACGGTCGAGGCAGGCGCTCGAGATGATGCCGAGTCCGCCTTCCCGGGCAACTGCTTTGGCGAGCGGATATAGCGAAACGCCCACGCCCATGCCGCCCTGAACGATCGGGACTCGTATAGTCTTTCCTTTGATGACCAGTGGCTTTAATACTGTTTGCAACTTCAACTTCCCCCCTCATCACGATCGGACCGGAAGCGATTGCCGACTTCCTGCCTCTGGTCGCCTGTTGCGACGGTAAAATACTGCGGATTATACCATAAGGCCCGATTCGATACAACCAGAGATTTTAAAATTCACAGTAACGCTGTTCCGTGAAAGGGGAAATCCGTTGTTTTTGAAGGATATCCGGAGCAGGTCTGCAGGCTTCTCGTTTTTTTATTGACGGACATGTTCGAAAGAGTTATCATCTACGCTGTTTACACCGTATTCATCGACATTATCTTCCGGATCCTTTAGAGGCTGGCACTTTCATCATGTTTGTTGCAATCCTGTTTTTAGGCTTCCTTTTTATACCGTCCACGGTCTTTGCCTGGGGCCCCCTGACCCATATATATCTCGGCAACGAGATACTCTCCTGCGCGCCGCTCATCCCGGCCGGCATCCTTGCCCTGCTCAAGAAGCACAAGCAGGATTTCCTTTACGGCAATGTCATGGCCGACATCATTATCGGCAAGAAATACCTTCCCGAAGACAAGAGCTCACATTCCTGGGATGTGGGATTGAAGCTTTTCGACCAGGCCAAATCCTGGCCCGAACGGGCGTTTGCATACGGCTACCTGTGCCACCTGGCGTCGGACACCGTCGCCCATGAGACGCTGACAGACGATCGCGGGAATATGGGCCACACCTGGGTCGAGCTCAAGGCCGACAGCCTGATCGACAAGACCTACTGGCTCCAGACCATCTCCATCAGCAGGGCCGTCCGCAAACGGAGCGACCTGCTGCTCGAGAACTCCCTCGACCGCTATGTGTTCTCCTTCAAGACCAACAAGAGGATCTACAAAAGCATCGTGTTCCTCTCGTTCCTGAACAAGAAGCGGAGGACGGGGGTGGACCGGAACCTGATCCACGAACTGCATGAGGAATCTATCGCGCGCATGCTCGACCTGCTCCAGAAAGGCACCGAGTCCGAGGTCCTTTTCAAGAATCCCCTGTAGTCCCGCTAGCCTGCCGGCCGCTCCCTTGTTCACTGTCCCTGTCCGTTCGCCGGCGATTTCGTTATTGACAATATCCCGCGAATCATTATATAAGTCATTTGTCCGTCTGGTGCTGCGCACCGGCCATATCAAGCGTTCATTCGTACGGCGGTAGATGTCATGCTTTTCAATTCATTTCAGTTCTTCCTGTTCTTCCCCGTTGTCACGGCGCTTTATTTCCTCCTTCCCCACCGGTGGCGGTGGTTCCTGCTGCTCGCTGCGAGCTGCGTGTTCTACATGGCCTTCATCCCGAAGTACATCCTGATCCTCGTTGTCACGATCGTCGTGGATTATGCGGCCGGCATCCTGATCGAGCGGACCCCGGCGGGGAAGCTCAGGCGGACGTACCTCGTCGTGAGCCTCTTCGTGACCGTGGCCATACTTGCCTTCTTCAAGTACTTCAATTTCCTGAATGACAATGCGGCACAGCTGGCCCGATTCCTCCATTGGAACTACGGGATCAACAGCCTCAAGATCATCCTGCCGATCGGTCTCTCGTTCCACACGTTCCAGAGCATGAGCTACGTGATCGAAGTATACCGGGGCAATCAGAAGGCGGAGCGGCACTTTGGTATCTACGCGCTCTACGTCATGTTCTACCCCCAGCTTGTGGCGGGCCCGATCGAGCGCCCTCAGAACCTGCTGCACCAGATCCGGGAGCACCATACCTTCGACTATGGCCGGGTGACGGGCGGGCTTAAGCGCATGGCCTTCGGCCTGTTCAAGAAGGTGGTGATCGCCGACGCGCTGGCTCCGGTCGTGGACCAGGTTTATAACAACCTGCACGACTACACGGGCTACCCGCTCTTCTTCGCGACGGCGTGTTTTGCCTGGCAGATCTACTGCGACTTCTCGGGCTATTCCGATATCGCGCTCGGCTCTGCCCAGGTCATGGGCTTCCGCCTGATGGAGAACTTCGACCGGCCCTACAGCGCGCGCTCAGTCCCGGACTTCTGGCGGCGGTGGCACAAGTCGCTCACGTCGTGGTTCCGGGACTATGTGTACATCCCACTGGGCGGGAACCGGGTGGCGAAGGGCAGGTGGTACGGCAACCTGTTCTTCACGTTTCTCCTGAGCGGGCTGTGGCACGGTGCGAACTGGACCTTCGTGGTCTGGGGCGGTCTGAACGGGCTGTTTCTGATCCTGTCATCGGTGACCGCTTCGCTCCGGGGCGCCCTGGCCGAAAGTCTCGGCCTGAAGGACCATCCGCGGCTGCATCATGCGGTCCAGGTCGCGGTCACGTTCCTGCTGGTCAGCTTCGCCTGGATATTCTTCCGGGCCAACAGCATGTCCGACGCCCTCTATGTAGTGTCCCACCTCTTCGACGACCTTGCGGGCCTGTCCCGCAGGGGCAGGTTCGCCTTCGACGGGTTCATCCTGTTCTTTATCCTGTTCATGGAATATGTCCATTACGTCCACCGGGACCGCGGGATAGGCAACCTCTTCAGCGAACGGCCGCTCCTGGTCCGCTGGTCCCTGTACTACGCGCTGGTGATGATGACGGTCCTTTTCGGGAGCTATGGCCAGCAACGTTTCATTTACTTTCAATTCTGAAGCGACATGAAACGACTGCTCAATAAAACGGTTGTGCTGGCATCCCTTGTCGTCGGACTGATGCTCGTTGTATTTCTACTCCCGCTCCCTTATAATCACGATCTATCGGCCATCCTGAACAAGCGGGACCTGCTGAAGGACGGGCCGGGCGGCCGCATCGTCTTCGTGGGCGGAAGCGGGCTGTACTCGGCGCTGGACAGCCCGCTGGTCGAACAACGGCTTGGCCGGCCCGTACGGAACATCGGATTGTGGGCCGGCTTCGGCATCACGCCGGTCCTGCGCGAGATCAAACCTTACCTGCACGCCGGCGATGTGGTGATCGTCATACCCGAATACGGCCTCACCTACGACAGGTATCTCGATGTTTCGCGAAAATGGATCTTCGCGCTCGCGCCGGCGCGCAACCTGATGCCGCTGTATGGAAATTTTCCGGCGGGCCTGAAGGCGTTTGTCCTGGATTTCATCGGGCTCGTCCGGTCGAAATTCGAGGCGCTCCCCTTCGCCATCCGCGAAGCAATCAAGAACCGGGGGCTCAGCATCTTCACAAGGGGCGGGTATGTCCAGTACCGGACCTTTTTCAACGGGAACGGCGACTCCTTCCGGATCTTTCCGGCAGCGACGTCACCCGAGCTGATCCGGCAGCGCGGGGAGGATTACTTCTCGATACAAGAGTACCGCGACCAGTCCCTGACGGCGCTCAACGATTTTTGCCGCGACGAGGGGGGTCAGGGCGTGCGGACCGCGCTCATGTTCCCGGCATATCCCGAGGAGGAATACCGCAAGTTCCGGGCCGGGCTCCTGCAGTATGAACAGCGGCTGCGAAACGAGCTGCTCTGTCCGATCATCGGCAACCCCGAGGATTTTCTCTATCCCTACGGCCTGTTCACCGACACGATCCACCACCTGGGCATCGAGGGAAGGAGGATGCGGACGGAACGGCTGATCGCCCTTCTGCAGGCGCAGCCCTGGATGCGGCGGACCGCTTCAAGCCGATGAGCCAAAGCCTATGAAGAGATTTCTGATAAAAGCAGGCGCCCTCACCCTGCTCGTCCTGGCTACGGTCTCGACGGTCTTCCTGCTCCCCATCCCCTACAGCGATAATCTCTCGGCGATCGTGAACAAGAGGGACCTGCTGAAGGACGGCCGCCGGGACCGTATCGTCTTCGTCGGCGGCAGCGGCCTGTTCGACGGCCTGGACAGCGGGCTCGTGGAGCAGCGCCTGCGCCGCCCTGTGGTGAACATGGGGCTGTACGCGGGTTTCGCGATCACGCCCCTCCTGCGAGAGATCAGGCCTTTTCTCCGCTCGGGAGACACGGTCGTGATCGTTCCGGAGTACAGCGTGGTGTTCGATGCCCTGGATTTTCAGGCGCGCAAATGGGTCTTCGCACTGGCGCCTGCCCGGAACCTCCGGCTCTACCGGGAAGGCCAGAACCGGACACTCGCGTTCTTGACCGATATGACCGGGTTGCTCCGGTCCAAGCTGCAAGCGCTTCCCAAGGCGGTACGGGAAGCGGTCCGGACGCGCCGTCTCGCTCCTTTGGTTGGCGAAGGCTACGCCTACTACGGGAAATACTTCAATCTGTACGGCGACTCCCTGCGGACCATGCGGGCGGCCGTTCCCGGCGTGATCGAGCAGACAGGCGTGGATCTGTTCGCGGACGCGGCCTACCGCGACCAGTCCTTTGCCTCCGTGAACGCGTTCTGCCGGGAGGTGCGCGGGATGGGCGTGCAGGCCCTGTTCTTTTTTCCCGCCTACCCGGAGGAAGAGTACCGCAGGCAGGAGGAGGCCATGAAGCTCTACGAGGCCCGCCTGCGGAAAGAGCTGGACTGCCGGATCCTGGGCACACCGCAGGATTTTCTCTACCCCTATGAATACTTCACCAACACTGTCAACCACATCAACAATGAGGCGCGGCGGATCCGGACCGAAAGAGTCCTCGCCTATCTCGAGAGGGCCGTCATGCCCCAGGGGTTCGGGGAGCGAAGAGTGAAGAATGAAAATAAGGTGGTCAAACAGTATCCTTAATTCTTCATCTTTAACTCTCAATTTTCAGTTGGGGCTGTTCTCTGTCCCCATTTGATATACTGGAAACACAACGACGATCAGACTGGAGGAAGCCATGGAGCTCTTGACCGTTCCCGTTCCAATCCCCGAAGGCTGCAACATCATCCTTGGCCAGACCCATTTCATCAAGACCATTGAGGACCTGTACGAGATCATCGCGACCACGGTTCCGCAGGCGAAATTCGGAGTCGCTTTCACCGAGGCTTCAGGCCCCTGCCTCATCCGCACCGAGGGGAACGACGAGGAGCTCATCACCGCATGCGTCAGGACCCTTGAGTCCATCGGCGCGGGCCATGTGTTCTGCGTTTTCCTCAAGAATGCCTTCCCGATCAATGTCCTCACCCCCGTCAAGAACTGTCCCGAGGTCTGCCGGATCTTCTGCGCCACGGCGAACGCGCTCGAGGTGGTCGTCGCATCGACCCCGCAGGGCAGGGGAGTTCTGGGCGTGATCGACGGCTCGTCGCCAAAAGGCGTCGAGACCGCCTTGGACAAGGCCCAGCGGAAAGAGTTCCTGCGCAAGATCGGGTATAAGCGTTAATTAAGACAGAGGACGGACAACCGAAGACAAGAGACAAGAGACAAGAGACAAGAGACAAGAGACAAGAGACAAGAGACAAGAGACAAGAGACAAGAGACAAGAGACAAGAGACAAGAGACAAGAGACAAGAGACAAGAGACGGATCCCCTTTACTCTCCTTTCAAAACCTGTTACAGTGAACCCCATGAAAAAAGCTCACGAAAGCGGCGTCATTTTCTCCGTGGGCGGCGGGAAAGGCGGCGTGGGGAAGAGCATCCTCTCCATTGCGCTCGGCACCGCGCTGGCCCGCGAAGGCCGCAGCGTGGTGCTTGCGGACCTGGACCTCGGCGCAGCGAATCTTCACACCTACCTCGGCATCCTCGGCCGTACGCCGACCATCGCGGACTTCATCCTGAACAAGGTGCCCTCCCTCGAGAACCTGGTCGTCGAGACGCCGGAGCGGAACCTCGGTCTGATCAGCGGCGCCGAGTTCGTGCCGGGCATCACGAGCCCCGCGCACTGGATAAAGCTCAAGCTCATGCGCCATCTGCGGGCGCTCCCGGCCGACTACATCATCATTGACCTCGGCGCGGGCGTCCACTTCAACACCCTCGACTTCTTCGGCATCTCTGACCGCGGCGTTGTGATCACGGCGCCCGAGCCCGGGGCGGTGATGAACGCCTACAGCTTTATCAAGGGCGCGCTCTTTCGCAGGATGCAGAACATCTTCAAGAACCACCCGGACATCGCGGCAATCATCGAGGCCGAGACGAAGACCGCGGGCAGCGACAGACGGTTCACGCTCGAATGGTTCGGGGAGACGCTGGAGCGCGCGGCCCCGGACCTCCTGCCGATCCTGGGCGAGATCGAGCAGTCCTTCACCCCGGCGCTCGTCATCAACCGGGCGCCCCAGGGCCAGACGCACCTCCTGGTGAAGAACCTGATCGCCCTCTGCACCGAGAAGCTCGGGGTCTCTCTCGATCACGTGGGCGACCTGCCCGACGTGCGCGAGATCTCGAACCACTTGCTGAACGTACCCCGGTTCTTTAACTTGTCCGAGGGCGCGTCCTACTACGGGGCCGCGCGGGAAATCGCCGCCCGGCTGACCCAAGGGGGAGCCGCCGGGCAGGAGAAAAAGGCCGGCACCTTCGATTTCAGCGACGAGGAGCGTGAGGAGATCCTGCGTTTCATCGACACGCTCGACGAGCGCGTGTTCAGCGCTGCGACCAGGAACACCTGGAAGCTGCGGCTGTTCTTCAAGCCCTCCGACGTTATAGGGTACCTCGTCAGCCGGGGCGTGACCCACCGGCTCTTCTCGAACTCCGCCTGATGGCATCCTGCAGCGCTTCATGGCGGGTACATAAAACTGGAACTTTAGGTTGACAACAGCAGGCCGCCATCTTTATAGTGTCTGCATGCGGTGGAAAGCCATCATCGTTCTTGCCGCGATCGTGCTCGCGTTCGCGGCGGCGCCGCTCACGCTGCAGGTCGTGGTCGCTGACAACCGCGTGAGGATAGGCACGCTCGATGTGTGCCATTCCGCGGTCCCTGCCCTCTCCTTGAACGGCGACATGCCGTTCCTGAGCGCCGGGATCGAGCATCACACGCCCTTCTCCGCAACAGCGGACGCAGTCCTTCCCGAGGCAAAGCATTCCCAAATCCTCTTCACCGATCTGACCGAACAGCCGCCGAATCAGTAGTGCATTTCCTGTCGCAGCATAATGAGGACAGCATCGTGGAGCTTACCTATCTGCGAGCGGTCCTGCACAACCTCTACGGGACCCAGCTGGGGGAGACCTACAAGGCTGTGAGCGGGGTGACCTACCTGTTCTGAACCACGGGCGTCTTGCAGAGACGTTCTGCGATGTCACGCTGAGCACAGAGAAGGGTCTTGATCCAAGGCATCAGGACGAGTTCCGCGAAGGGTCCCGCCCTTTCATAGACGCAACCCTCACTTCGCTCAGGGTGAGAAAAAAGCAAAAGGCTGCCCGGAACCCGGGCAGCCATTTTTACGGTGACGTTCCTTGTCCCGAAGTGAAAGTCAGCTATACTTTATCGCAGGAAGGCAGCCAGTACACGGGGGTGCACTTATGAATAGCGGTGAGGAGACTAATCAGCGGGTTGCTCTGCTTGCGGGCGCGACAGGGCTTGTTGGCAGCGAGATCCTGCGCCTGATTTCAGACGACGAAAAAATCGTGGAAGTGCGGGCGCTGGTGCGGCGGCCGCTGCCGGAGGAGGACAGACGGCCGTGCGTCCGGGAACTGGTGACTGGCTTCGATGACCTGAAGGACCATCCCGATTGGTTCAAGGTCGACCTTGTCTTCAGCGCTCTCGGTACAACGATCGCGAAGGCCCGCTCTCCGGAAGCCTTCCGCAGGGTTGACTTCGACTATCCCCTCGCCATCGCCAGGGCGGCGCGCGCTGCGGGCGCCGTCCATTTTCTGCTCGTGAGCGCCCTTGGAGCGGATCCCCGTTCACGCTTCTTCTATAACCGGGTCAAAGGCGAGCTCGAAGAAGCGGTTATTGCTCTCGGCTTTCCTTCGGTCACGATCGCACGTCCTTCGCTCCTCCTGGGAGACCGGAAGGAGCGCAGGTTCGGTGAAGAGTTTGCCAAAAGGTTCGCCTGGCTCGCGCCGCCAGGGTATGCGCCCGTGCGGGCTTCCCAAGTGGCTGCGGCGCTCGTGCGGGCCGCGCGGGAGGCCGCACCGGGAGTGCAGATACTGGAGAACAAGCGTTTGCGGTTGTCCGGCAGGTAATGCCGTCTGTTCCTGCCATCCACACTCAGTGGGCCAGGGCCGAAGTCCGCCGACCTTTGTAATATTTATGTATCCCCCCATTGGCTGTCAATGCGAGCCAAAGTCGTACTAACATCCTGTTCGTCAGGCCGCCTCGGCTAAGACACTTTTTCGCAAGCCGAGAACGGTCTCATATTGCTGATATTCATAAAACAATGCCTGCCGACCCTTGCATCATTCCGGCTTGCGAAACCGCCAGAAGTACGATATTATTATCCTATTGGGTGGACAGGCAGCACATTGCTTTTTCATCCAGGTTAAACCCTTCCCTAGCTCTATCGCTCGATGCTGAACGTGAGATTATCCTGCGCCCGAAAAAGACCATAGGGTATCCTGATCCGCCCCGCGTGAGGAGTATCATGCCGCCGTTGAATAAGAAAGGCCTGGATAAAGCCACTACCTTTGCCATCGTGCGGAGCGTGCTGCTGTACGCGGTGTTTGCAGCGGCATGGATCTTTGCGTCCGACACCCTGCTTGGCCTCGTTATCGCCGATCCCGGGCTGATGACGACCGTCAGCATGCTCAAGGGCTGGGCCTTCGTTGTGGTCACGTCGCTGCTGCTCTTTGTTCTGATGAGGCGCTTCGCGCGCCGTCTGGATGCCGGCGGGAGAGAATCGCCTGCAAGCCCGCCGGAGTTCAGGGGGGCGAGGGCGCTGTGTATCGAAGATCAGGGGCGGGCGATTTCCTCCGGACTCTTCATCGGTTCCGATGTCAAACCCTTGCTCCTCCCGGTCTCCCTCCTGGCCGTTGTTATCATCGCGGCGGGAGCCGGCGGGGTCTGTTACGCCGTGCGTCAGCAGAAGAACAGGGAGGTCGCGCGGCTCCAGGCCATCAGCGAACTCAAGGCCGGCCAGGTCTCGAACTGGCTCTCGGAACGCCATGCCGATGCCGAGACGATGCACAGCAACATCATGATTCCCGAGCTCTATCAGCGCTGGCAGAGCTCCGGCGACAAGGCCAGCCGTGCGAAGCTGCTTCAGCTGCTGGAAAGCTACCGGAGCTCCTTTTCCTTTGACGACGTTCTGCTGCTCAACAGCAGGGGAGAGGTGGTTCTGGCAGCCGGTAAGCCCGGCACGCGCTCCACTCCTGAACTGCACGGAACAGCGCTCCGCGCCATGAGCGAGGGGCGGGTCATGAACACCAATCTCTACCGTGTTGAGAATCCACAGCCGTCCCGCATTTACCTTGATTTCGTAGCCCCCCTCCCAAAGGCTCATGGCCTGACCAGTCTGGCGGTCGCCCTGCGAGTCGATCCCAGGACCTTTCTCTATCCTTACATCCAGGCCTGGCCGATTCCGAGTGCAAGCGCCGAGACCCTGCTGTTCCGGCGCGATAGCGGGCAGGTGCTGTTTCTCAACGAGCTGCGCCACCAGAAAGACACTGCCCTCAAGCTTCGCATTTCCATGGAACAGACGGACCTGCTGGCGGTGCAGGTGCTTCAGGGCAGGGCAAAGCAGGGGAGCGCAATCGAGGGTATCGATTACCGCCCGGTGCCGGTCATGGGCGTGGCGCGGGCGATCCCGGGTACGGACTGGTTCCTGATCGCCAAGCTGGACAAGACCGAGCTTTACGCTGCTGCCAGGCGTGAGGCGGTCTGGATCAGTCTGGTTACCCTGCTGGCGCTGTTCATCGCTGCGGTCGCGCTTTTCCTGTTCCGCCAGCGCGGAGAATTGCAGCTATCTCTCGTGCAGCGCCAGGAGCAGTTGGAGAAGCTCCGGGCCCTTCAGCTCCTCGATGCCATCGCCGAGAGTTCCACCGACGCCATCTTTGCCAAGGACCGTGAAGGCCGGTACCTGCTGTTCAACAAGGAAGCTTCCCGATTGGCGAACAAGGCCCGGGAGGAGGTGCTCGGCAAAGACGACCGGGCGCTTTTCCCTCCGGCCGAGGCCGAGAAGATCATGGCCAATGACCAACAGGTGATGGCCGCGGATGAGGTCAGGACCTATGAGGATCCTCTTACAACGGCCGACGGCGTTAGCACGTACATGGCTACCAAGGGGCCGCTTCACGACGCCGACGGCAACGTGATCGGCCTGTTCGGCATCTCCCGCAACATTACCCGGCGCAAACGGGCGGAAGAGGTGCTGCGGAAGAGTGAGAACATGCTGAACACGGCGCAGCGCATCGCCCGCCTCGGCTCCTGGGAGCTCGACATCGCGAACAACGTGCTCGCCTGGTCCGACGAGACCTTTCGCATTTTCGAGGTCGATCCCGGGTTCGGCGCATCCTACGAGGCCTTCCTGGGCTCTATCCATCCCGATGACCGGGAGGCCGTGAATAAGGCCTTCCGGGATTCGCTCCGGGACCACACCCCCTACAGCGTTTCCTATCGCCTCTTGATGAAGGACGGGCGGGTGAAACACGTCAACTCGCAGTGCGAAACGTTCTATGATGAGTCGGGAACGCCGCTGCGCACCCTGGGTACGGTGCAGGATATCACCGAGAGCGTCCGGGCCCAGGAGGCGCTGAAGCATTCCGAAGAGTTCATCAAGAACATCCTCGAGAGCGTTGACGAGGGCTTTGTGGTCATCGATCCCGAGTACCGGATCATATCCGCCAACAGGGCGTTCTGCGAGCAGTCGGGAATGACCCTGGAAGCGATCATCGGGAAGCCCTGTTATGCAATAACGCACCGCGTGCATGCGCCCTGCCATGAGCTCAATCAGGCCTGCGCATGCAGGCGCACCTTCCTGACGGGAGAGCCCGCAGTCTCTTCCCATATGCATGCGGACCATGCCGGCAACCCCGTGCATGTGGAGACAAAAACCTATGCCATGAAGGACGGGTCCGGAAAGGTCAGCGCCATTATCGAGATCGTCAACGACATCACGGAAAAGAAGGGACTCGAGGATCAGCTCCGCCAGGCGCAGAAGATGGAGGCCATCGGCACGCTTGCCGGCGGCATCGCCCATGACTTCAACAATATCCTGTCGGCGATCATCGGCTATGGTCACCTGGCCCTCATGGCGATGAGGGAGGACGATCCGCAGCGGGTGAACATCCGTCAGATGCTGGAGGGCGCGGACCGGGCCGCGCAGCTCACGCAGAGCCTTCTTGCTTTCAGCCGGAAGCAGATCATCGACAGAAGGCAGGTCGATCTGAATGCAATTCTCAGGAAGGTGGAAAAATTCCTCGTGCGCATCATCGGCGAGGATATCGAGGTCAGGATGTCCCTGAGCGGGGGGCCGGTCACGCTCTTTGCGGACGCAAACCAGCTGGAGCAGGTCTTTATGAATTTTGCGACGAATGCTCGGGATGCCATGCCGAAGGGCGGCACGTTCCGGATCGAGACCGCGATCGCGGAGCTGGACAATGCGTTCATACTTGCCCATGGCTTCGGAACCCCCGGCGCCTATGCAATGGTCACGGTGGTCGACACCGGCATCGGAATGGACCGGGACACTCAAAAACGCATATTCGACCCGTTTTTCACGACCAAGGAAGTCGGCAGGGGAACGGGGCTCGGCCTCGCGATGGTGTACGGCATCGTCAAGCAGCACGACGGATACATCACGGTGCACAGTGAGCCCGGCGAAGGAACCACGTTCCAGGTGTACCTGCCCCTGATCTCGGCGGAAGCCGCACCTGAGAAAAGCGCGGTCTCTTTCGAACAGCCAAAGGGCGGCACCGAGACGATCCTTTTCGCGGAAGACGATGCCGTCCTGCGGGAGCTCACGCAGGAGGTGCTCGAAGAATCGGGATACCGGGTGATCGTCGCTCACGACGGCGAGGACGCGGTGATAAAATTCAACCAGAACCGCGACCGGATCCAGCTCCTCCTGTTCGACCTCATCATGCCGAAGAAGAGCGGGAAAGAGGCCTTTGACGAGATCAGGAGGATGAAGCCCGGGATGCCGGTGATCTTCGCCAGCGGATATTCCGCCGACATGCTGCATCAGAAGGAGCTGCTCGAGGAAAACGCATCGGTGCTGTTCAAGCCGCTGCGGCCGAGTGATATCCTGAAAAAGGTCCGTGAAGTCCTGGACCGCTGAGGATCCCTTCCCGGCCGAAGACGGACAGGACCGCCTTCCTTACCGGCGCCAGATTTACTCCCCTCCCATCACCCCCCAGAAGCATTCTCATGCGAACACATCTGAACGTGCCCCGCCCTCCCATCTCGTTGCTTTATTACCCAAGGCAGGCAGGGTCCTCTCCGCGGCTGCGCGGCTTGAGCGAAGGGGGGGTCTGAAATGAGTCTTTTGAATCAGTGCGCGGCGGGCGGACCGGCTGCCTGCGCCGGGGCGCGCTGCATGATGAACACGAGCGGGAGCACGCAGAGGATCAGGATGCAGATGGTCAGGAAGGCGTCGGTGAAGGCCAGCGTGTTCGCCTGGCGGACCAGTTCTCCGTAGAGTGCGCCGTCGGCGCCCGAGGGCGGCAGCCCCCTTGACGCAAGCGCCGAGCCGAACCGCTGATGCGCGATCTGGTAGGCCGGATCGAACGGCGAGAGGTGCTCCACGAGGCGGGACTGGTGGAACTGCGCGCGCCGGGAGAGCATCGTCGTGGTGAAGGCGATTCCGACGCTGCCGCCGAGGTTCCGGAGCAGGTTGTACAGGGACGTTGCCTCGGTCATGTTCTCCTTCGGGATGTGCGACAGCGTCATGGTCGTGAGCGGTATGAAGGTCATGCCCATGCCGAGCCCGAGAATGACACGGGGCCAGACAAATGTCCAGAAGTCCGCCGTCATGTTGAACCGGGACATCTGGTAGGTGCTGTAGGCGCAGACCAGGATCCCGAAGGCAAGGATCCGCTTGGGGTTGACCTTACTGATAAGTTTCCCCGCAAAGGGCATGGTGAACATCGTTGCGAGCCCGCCGGGGCCGAGCACGAGCCCCGCGTAGAACGAAGTGTACCCCATGAGGCTCTGGAGGAAGATGGGCAGGAGCACGATGCTCCCGAAGAGGTTCAGGAATACGAAGAACATCACCGTGGCGCCGCTCGTGAAGGTCCGGTCCCTGAACACCTTCAGGTTCACGATGGGGTGTTCGGAATAGTATTCGTTGATCAACAGCAGGACCAGCGCCACGGCCGAGACGATGGCGAAGGCCACGATCAGGTTCGACCCGAACCAGTCCTCGCTCTCACCCTTGTCGAGAACGAACTGGAGCGAGCCGAGGCCCACCGCCAGGAACAGGAGCCCCCAGTAGTCGATTTTCATCTTCTGGCGCTGCATGTAGGGCGGGTCCTGGATCACGATGCTGTTCATGATGATGGACAGGATGCCGATGGGGATGTTGATGTAGAAGATCCAGCGCCAGGACCAGTTGTCCGTGATCCAGCCTCCGAGCAGCGGGCCCACGATGGGGCCGAGCATGGCGCCCATGCCGAAGATTGCCATGGCGGTGCCGTGCTTCTCCCGCGGGAAGCTTTCGAGCAGGATCGACTGGCTGATCGGCACGAGCCCCCCTCCGCCGATGCCCTGCAGGACCCGGAAGAAGACGAGGCTCTGGAGGCTCCAGGCCGAGCCGCACATGAAGGAGCTGAACGTGAAGAGGGCTATGGACGCGATCTGGTAGTTCTTCCTTCCGATGAGCCGGGCGAGCCAGCCGGCCATGGGGATGACGACCGCGTTCGACACGAGGTAGGCCGTGATGGTCCAGGTCGACTCGTCAAGGCCGGCGGAGAGCGAGCCCCGGATGTGGTTCAGGGACACGTTCACGACCGACGTGTCGATGATCTCGATCAGCGTCGGCAGCATCACGGTAAAGGCGATGAGGCCGCGACTGGCTCCCGGTTTCATGGAGATTCCTTCTCACTTCATAAAAAATTAACCAAAGAGATCACAGCTGACACCGAGGAACAGCGAAAGAACGAAATCGCTTGCGTTCTTATTTAACCACAGATGGACACGGATGAGAACCGCGGGAGCTATGTTCGTACGCGGCTTCGCCGCATGGATGCAAACTCTGGTTTGTAACGTCCTGGCAGCAGCAGGGTATGTTCATCTGTGGTTGCACGGTAGTTATTTTGCGATCACCGTGGGCTCCGCGGACATGCCGATCCTGAGGACATGGTCCTTGTCCTGGCCCTGGTCGAAAACGATCTTGACCGGGATCCGCTGCACGACCTTCACGTAATTGCCGGTGGCATTCTCGGGCGGGAAGAGCGAGAAACTGACCCCCGTACCGGCCATGATGCTGTCGACCCTGCCCGTGAACTTCTTTCCCGGGTACATATCGACGGAGATGGTGACCGCCTGACCCGGCCGGATGTTCGTCATCTCGGTCTCCTTGAAGTTCGCCGTCACCCAGATGTCCTGCAGCCCCACAACGGCCATGAGAGGCTGGCCAGCCTGGATCTGGTTGCCGAGCTGGGCGGATTTTTTTGCGATGTAGCCGTCCGCGGGCGCGTAGATCTTCGTGTACTGGAAGTTGAGCCCGGCCAGCTCCGCCGTTGCTTCCTTTTGCCGGGCCGTGGAGGCCTGCGTCAGCCGCTGCGATTCCGCGGTGCGCAGCTGCTCTTCCGCCGCCTTCACCTGGGCCGCTGCCACGTCATAGTTCGTCATGGCCCGGTCGTACCGGTCCCGGGGGAGGACCTCTTTCTGGAACAGGCTCTCCGCCCGCGCCTTCTCGATCTCGGCGAGCTTGAAGTTGGCACGCTGCAGTTCGAGGTTTGCCTGTGCCGCCGCGATCCGGTTCTCCATCTCGGACAGCTTCGCCTTTTCGGCATTCGCGCTCGACGACGCCTCGCGGTACCGGACGCTGTAGTCCTCCGGATCGATCTCGAGCAGGAGGTCGCCCTGCTTCACGTGCTGGTTGTCGTCGACGTAGATCCTCTTCACCGTTCCATTGATCTTGGCCGCGATGGTGTGGATATTGCCGTCGATGAAGGCATCATCGGTCGAGACATGGGTCCTGCGGTACTGGGAATAGAAGTAGCCGAGGATCGCCCCCACGATCACGACGATCCCGACTATGATGAACGCCTTTTTCTTTTTTCCGTTGTTCGCTGCCTGCTGTTCCGCCATGCTGATCTCCTTGCTCTTGATTCACGATCCCGTTATCGGAACGAGGCCGTATCGACGGACACCGACCCGGCGCCGTCCCGGCGCATACGGCGGAACCGGGACCCGAACGGGCAACCTCCCCGCATTCAGGGAAAACGCTACTTCCCATACATTCCCGTAAGGTCCCTGCCCATTGCGTAGAGCAGGCCCGCCTCGGCCCGGGCGAACCCATACCGGGCCTTCCAGGTGCCGGTCCCCGTGGCGGTCAGGAGCGTCACCGCATCGAGCACTTCCGTTGCCGTACCCACGCCTTCCTGGTACCGGAGCCGCTGCAGGCGGAGGTTCTCCTCGGCCTGGGTGACCGCCGTCTTCGTCACTTCGATCTGCTGCGTCGAGCTCTGGAGGTTGAGATAGGCCCCCTTCACGTCGAGCCGCACGGCGTCCAGGATCTTGTCCCGCGTTGCCCTGAGCGATGCCAGCTCGCTTGTTCCGATGTGGACCCGCGCGCTGGTTGCCCCCCCGGAGAATAGGTTGAAGCTTGCGCCGGCAATGAGCGACCAGTTCCGGGGGTAGACCATGAACTCATTCTCCTGGTACTGGTACCCCCCCGACAGGTAAAAGGTGGGGAGATATTCGGCCCGGGTGGATTTGATGCTCTCCTCCTTCGACAGGATGTCCGAATCGAGCGCCTGGAGCTCAGGGCTCTCCGCCTCGGCCACGGCCCAGGCGGCGTCGAGGGTGATTCCTGCCGACGGGCTCTCCCTGACCTCTTCCGGCTGAACGGGCTCGTCCAGGTGGCGCAGCAGGAGGCTGTTGACCCGCGATGCCAGGAGGGACCGGCTGTTCTCGGCAACCAGGTAGCGCTGGCGGGAATCGGCGAGCGCCACTTCGGCCTGGAGTACCTCGTTCCTGGTCACTACGCCGCCGGCATAACGCACGTCCGCGTCGTGCTTATGCGCCTCGTACTGCTTCACCTCTTCCGCGGCCACCTGCAGCAGCTTCTCGGACTCGAGGAGATCATAGTAGACGAGAATGAAATCGAGCGCAGACCGGTTCCGTGTCCGCCGGGTCTCGATCTCGCTCGCCTTGAGATTATAGCCGGCCGCGTCAATGGAAGACGAGGTCTTCCCGAAGTCATAGAGCAGCTGGTTCGCGGTTACGCCGTAGGTGAGGAACTGGTCCTGCGACGTGGGAGCCACAACGGAGCCGAAACGCGCCGTGGGCTGATACCTGAGACGGGTCTCGTTGCCGTAGACGCTCACCTGCGGGAGCCAGGGAGAACGGGCGAGGGACACGCCGGCACGCGCGGCGTCCTCCTGCATCCGGGCGATCTTCACGTCCCTGCCGGAATCGGCCACGATCCTGAGCCCTTCCTCGAGCGTCAGGGCCCCGGCTGCGGACGGGATCAGGATCGAGCACAACAAGGCTATGATGGGAAAACGTCTCATAGGGCTCCCTCGGCGATTTCCGGAGATAATGTAAGTGCTCACTATAATACGATAAAACAAATAAAAAGAAAAGGGGTCATCTGTGACATTTTTCTTCACAACCGGCGCGCTCGGATTTATAGTATCACGTGCTCAGGGAGAAACAATCATGGCCCAGGTGATATCGGCCAGCCGAAGGACGGATATCCCCGGATTCTATTCGGAATGGTTCGTGAACCGGCTCAGGGCCGGCTTCGTCTATGTCCAGCAGCCCTACTCCGGACGGATGTCACGTGTCTCGCTCCTCCCGGGGGACGTGAACGCGCTGGTCTTCTGGTCGAAGAATTATGGTCAGCTCCTGGGCAGGCTGGAAGATGTCGAGAAGACTACGAGGAACCTCTTCTTCCACTTCACCATCACGGGGAACCATGAGCTCGAATTCCACGTTCCGGACCCCAGAGAGGCGGTCGGGGACTATATCCATATCGCCCGACGCTACTCGCCGGACCACATCATCTGGCGGTACGATCCGGTCTGCATAACGGACAAACTGTCCTTCGAGACGCACCAGGAGCGCTTCGTGCGGTGCGCCGAGCTTCTGCAGGGGCATGCGAAGCAGTGCATCATCAGTTTCGCCCATCCCTACCGCAAGGCCATCGAAAACTTTAAAAAGTACACCGACCACGCCTTCGTCGATCTCTCGGGGGACGTGAAGCGGGCATATGCCGAGAGGCTCGCGGAAAAGGCAGCCCGGTACGGGATCAGACTCATGGCCTGCTGCAATGACGGGCTCGTATCGGAGCAGATCGGGAAGGTGCGCTGCATCGACGGCAGGCGTCTCTCGCTGCTTTTTGGCAGCCCCATCGATGTCCGGGCAGCGGCGTCCCGCAGGGAATGCGGGTGCACACGGAGCACGGACATCGGCGCCTACGACACGTGCGGCCACGGGTGCCTGTACTGCTACGCGAACAGCGACAAGGACAGGGCCCGGTCCCTCCAGCACCGGCATGAGCCGGAGTGGAACTCGCTCAGGGCGGATGTGCGGGAAGTGGACGGGGGACTGGACCGCAAGGGTTGACAGCAGCAGGCCGTGGCAGGGGTGGCAGAGATGTAAAGCGTGATGAAGCAACGCTGTCCAGTCTCCGCCGCACCGGCTGTTGACAAGAAAGGGAAAAAGCCATACAGTACCGCATCAACACCTATCGTCGAAACCTGGGAATCCCATGAACGTCCACTACCCACTAAAACGTATCGCCGCGATTCTCCTCCTTGTTCTGCTATCCTCCTGTGCGCGACCGGTGTTGGTTTCGAAACCAGAAGACGCTTTGGAGCGGATCTCCTGGTGGCGCGCTGCTGCGCCGAATGATGACCGCGGGTTCAGGGACATGAGCGGCGCCGCGCGGCAGAGCCTGGAGTACTACCGGAAACTGCCGCCGGACACGGTGCTCCCCTTCGGCTCCGATCATGTGACCGCCCTGGATATGACCCTGACGATCCAGAACTTTCTGCTCATCATCGAGAACGGATCCCTGAGCGAGGCGGAAAAGGCCAGGCAAATCAAGAAGAATTTTATTCTCTACCGGTCAGTGGGGTCGAATGGCCGCGGCAGGGTGCTCTTCACCGGGTATTACGAACCGCACCTGTCCTGCAGGCTCGCCGCGGATGACGTCTTCCGGTATCCCCTCTACCGCCGTCCCGACGATATCATCGAAGTGGACCTGACCCAGTTTGGGAACGGGTTCCCGAAGAACAAGCTCCTCGGCAGGCTCGAGGGGAAAAAGGTGATCCCCTACTTCTCGCGCGAGGAGATCGACCGGAAGAACGCGCTGGCAAAGAAGGACCTGGAGATCTTGTGGTGCAACGACCTCGTGGACATTTACTTTCTGCAGGTCCAGGGATCGGGAAAGGTCGACCTCGGGGACGGCATGGTGTTGAGCATCCTCTATGACGGGGGGAACGGAAGACCCTTCAAGGGAGTGGGCAGCTATTTAATCAATTCGGGCATTATCCCGCGGGAAGCGATGTCCATGCAGATGATCCGCCAGTACCTGCGTGATAATCCTGAGCAGATCCGGGACATACTGACCCAGGACCCCAGCTATATTTTTTTCAAGACCGGGAGCGGACCATCGGTGGGAAACATCGGCGTGCCGCTCACGCCGTTCCGCTCAATTGCCACGGACAGCAAACTCTTTCCCAAGGGCGCGCTTGCCTTGATCGCCACGGAGAAACCCGTGATCGAGAACAACATCATCAGAGGGTGGGTGCCCTTTACGCGTTTCGTCGTGAACCAGGACACCGGGGGCGCCATCAGGGGTCCGGGCAGGGTCGACCTGTTCTGGGGCCAGGGGCCGGAGGCGGAACTGGGCGCGGGATACATGCAGCAGGAAGGGGAGCTCTATTTTCTGATGAGGAAGAAGCAGGAATAGTTCCTAACCCGGACAAGCCGAATCAGAACCAGAAGCTAAAGGCGTCTCTCGCGGAGCACGCGGAGGACGCAGAGTTTAGAACCAAAACCCGAAAGTCTTTCCTGGCGAATTATTTTTTGGTTTTCTCTGCGAGCTCTGCGCCTCTGCGAGAAATTTTCTTGCAGTTTTGTAAAGAATTTGACTTGTTAGTTCCTCAAAGCCATGCACGAAAGCCGAAGCAGTATCACGAGCAGGCTTTAGCCGTTTTTGCGAGAGATCCCGCGCCGTCATTGCGAGCCGAAGGCGAAGCAATCTCGCTTTGTGGCCCGGGATAAACTCCGCAATATCGGTTTTAGATAAATCAAGAACTTCGAGATTGCCGCGTCGCAAAAATCGCTCCTCGCAATGACATATTGCCAGTTTTCAATTAGCCTCCAATAATGCTCCGGAATAATTTCTTCGTCCGCTCCTCCGGCTCCAGGTCCAGGTCACGGCTCAAGGCCCGCTCACACCGTTCGTAGGTCCGGATCGCCTCTGTCCGCTGTCCTGAAGCACGGTACCGGGCCATCAGCCAGCGGCAGGTCTGCTCATTCGCGGGGTCTGCCAGGAAGAGCGTCTCATGAAGAGCTACGGCCTTTTCCCCCTCTCCCAGCGAATCTGCAAGGGTGCCCGCCTCCTCGAGCGTGCGCAGGTACTGCAGGCGCAGCCGGTCCCGCGTCTCGGCGCTCCATCCGGCGTAAAGGTCTTCGGGCAGGAAATCTCCGGCATAGAGCGAGAGGGTCTTTTCGTACTCCTTCAGGAGCTCCTTCCGCGGGTGCGCCGTTCTCAGCCGGGCAACGTGTTCGGCCTGCGCAAGGAATTGCCCGACATCGGTGCGGACGCGGCGCCGGTTGAGCCCGAGCAGGTCGCCCTGCTGCCGGATGATGAAGATGTCCCTCCCTGCCAGAGGCCGCGGGTCGAGCGTTTTCCGGAGCCGGTACAGCATGGCGTTGAGCAGGCTGCCTCCGTTCTGCGACCCCTTTGCCGGCCAGAGAATGTCCGCGGCTAGCTCCCGGGAGATCTTGCCGTCCTGCGCCACCAGCAGCTTGAGCAGGGTCCTGGCGCGTTTGCTCTTCCACTCCCCGTCGCTGACGGGCTTGCCGCCGCGGAATACCTTGAACCCGCCGAGGCATTGTACGGACAGGAGCTGATACCCGGCTCCGGTCCCGTGGTCTCCGGCCAGGGACGTGCAGTAGTCCGTGCAGATGCCCGCAGTCGCGGCTTTCCGGGCCAGGTCCCTCAGCTCCCCGGTGGTCAGCAGCGCGTAATAGGTGAAGCCCCGGTCCTGGCCGATGGAAAAACCTTCGGCGAGATGACGCAGGACGAGATCGTTTTTCTTCTTCTTTTCGTACAGCATGGCCAGCATCAGGTGGGCGTTCGCCTCCTGCTGGGCGGCCCTGAGGCTCCTGAGCGAACGGAGTGCGGACGTCAACTCCTGCTCGGCCCGCTGCAGTTTCCCGGACTTCAGATGGATCGCCCCGCTGGCGATCAGGTAGATCGCGTGGAACAGCTTGCTCCCGGACTACGATCGGACCGCGAGGGCGGAGTCCGATTCGCATTTTGCCTGCCGCAGCTTCCCCTGGAACAGATAGGTGATCGCGAGCAGGTGCGACGCTGATGCACGGAAGAACTCGTTGCCGGACTGGGAGCCCCTGCGCTTGCACTCGCCAAGCAGCACCTCGGCCGCCCGGTAATCGCCCTGCGCGATCTTGAGCCACCCTTCGATATCAAGGGAGAGAAAACCGATGGATTCCAGGGTGTGGCTGTCCGCCACCCTCCTGCATTCGTCGATGCGTTCCTGAGCTTCCGTAAAATCGCCCTCGAACAGCGCGGTCATGGCGCTGGTCAGGAGCAGCGCGGCCCTGCTGCCCATCTCGTGGGGGATGGCGGCATGAGCTTCGAAGCCTCTCCGGAGCGCTTCTCGGGCAAGAGGGAAATCGCCCTCGTAGAGCGCGCAGGGCGTCAGGTACACAGCGCACGTGATCTGGTAAAAGACATCCCCCTGCTTCCCGAAGAGATCGAGCGCCCGCGTCAGCGAGTCCGCGCTCTTCTGCAGCTTCCCGGTGAAGAACCATGCCATGCCGAGCGCCAGATGGAGCCTGGCCCGGGCCACCTGGGGCTCCCGGGCGCCCCGGCTGAGGATCGTGAGCGCCTGGCGCGCTGTGCGCTCCATACGGCTGAAGTCGCCGCCCGTATGGAAGCATTGTTCGATGATGCCGCAGAGGGACAGCATCAGACCCGAACCCCGGCTGGGAACAATGGTGCGGGAGCGGAAGCCCTTCTGTGCGAGGTCGAAGAACGAAAGGGCGGCACGGGGGTCCGTGAACCGGCATGAAACTGCACGCGCCAGATGGAACCAGGGCCGGTTGCGGTTATCTTTGGGAAGGTCTCCCTGCCAGCGGAGAAGTGTCTGCGTCTTCCCCCGGGAGATCAGTCCCGGTGCCGAGGTCTCGATCAGGCGAAGGGCCTGCGCGAACTGGCCTGAGGCGAGCAAAAGGTCGACGGCCCGCACCGCGTCCCCTGAGCGTGCGAAATAGACGGATGCGCGGGAGTACAGTTTCCGGGCTTCACACGGCTTCAGGGAAGTCCACAGCTTTTTGGAAAGGAATTCCCGGAAGAGCGCGTGATAGCGGATGACCGTGCCGGCGTCGTCGGCAGCGGCGATGAAGAGGTTCCTCCGCCGGAGCTCGGCCAGGAGGCTGGCCGTTTTTCCCTGGGGGAGCCCGGTGAGCTGCGTCATAAGCGGGGCCGGCAGATGGTCGGAGACGAAGGTCCGCAGCAGGAACTGCTGAAGGTCCGCAGGCAGGTGAGCAATGACCTCCTGGGCCAGATAGTCAAAGACGTGGGCGTGGAGGGCGTTCCTGCCCGGCCCCTTCAGGGATTCGTGCAGGGGGGCCGACGCAGTCGCGAGGTATTCATGCATCAGCACGAGCGCCGTGGGCCATCCTTCGGCTGTCCTGTTCACAAGGGCGGCATCATCCGGAGCAAGATGCATTCCAAACACGGAACTAAAGAGGTCCTGCGCCTCGCCATCACTGAACTTGAGATCACTGCCGGACATCTCCGCGACGGCCCGCCTTGCCCTCAGACCCGCGATCGCCAGTTCCGGCCGCGTCCGCGAAAGGACCATGAACCGGACGTGGGACGGCGCATCCTCGAAGAGTGTTGCGAGGACCTGCAGAAGCTCGGGAGAGCAGGACGTATTATTGAGATCATCGAAAATGATAAGGCAGGGAGCGGCGAGCGAAGCGAAAACCTGGCGGACCCATTGACGCGCCGTGTGCCTGAGAGCTTCGACACCGTGCCGGTCATGGGAGATGCGCGGGAGAGCGGGGACAAGGCCGGGAAAGACGAGCTGCAGTGCCTGTCCCAGGGAGGAAAGAAAGAGCGCCGGATTTTCATCCTCCTGGTCCATGTTGTACCACAAGAAAGGCGACTCCGTTGCCCGTGCAAAGCCGGCCGCCAGGGTGCTTTTCCCCTGCCCGGCCTGGCCGTGGATGATCACGAGCTTTTTGTCATCCCACGCGTGGAGGCGGTTCAGGAGGCGGTCCCGGTCGAGGACGGGAGCGGCGCGGGGAGGAAGAAATTTCGCTGTGTGCATGGTGATGTCCCCTCGTACGGTCTGAATGCCTGCACGTGGAACGCTTCAGGCGGTCTTAGTAACTAACAAATCAAATTCTTTACAAAACGGCAAGAAAATTTCTCGCAGAGGTGCAGAGCTCGCAGAGAAAATCAAAAATAATTTGCCATGAAAGACTTTCGGGTTTTGGTTATAAACTCTGCGTGCTCCGCGAGAGACGCCTTTAGCTTCCGGGTTAGGACGAAAATGAAAAAAGGCCGGGTTCTCTGCATTCCGCCCTGCTGATGAATAAAAAGCGCTCAGCCGCCAATCCGGCATGATCGTCATGATTATAGAGAGGACACGACGAAAAATCAACGGGAACTCTGAGGCGGCAGTGAGCACGGCGAGGTAAGGAGAACGGGCAGACGGGAAGCTCTCTTCGCGGGACGATCCTTCTCAGACGGACTGACCATAAATTCCGAGCATCTCCCCGGTAAACCCGCATCCGGGTTGGTGAACGACGAGCGGCGGAAGAACACGCAGCCCGACCCCCGCGGCCTTCACGGACTCGATCAATGCGAGCGACGCAGGCTTGTCACGGAAGGGGTGGACGAGGCGCATGAGCTTCGGCTCGAGTCCCCGCTTCCGGAGCGAGGGGAGCAGTTCAGCGAGCCGGTCTGCGGGAAAAACGACAACATAGCGCCCCCCGTTCTTCAGGAACCGCTGGAGGTCCAGCCAGTCGGAAAGACTTCCCTGGCGCTCCTGGCGGGACACCCGGCGCTCTTCTCCGGGACTCTGCTTCCCGGCCCCGTTCCGCCGGTAGGGCGGGTTCGCAACGATGACGTCGAAGAGAGCGGACGAGAGATCCCTCTTCATCGACCGCAGGTCTCCCTCGCTTAACTGGACCCGGTCCTCGAGCCCATTGTCAACGATATTCCTGCGGCACAGCCTTGCCAGGGCCGGCTGGATCTCGACCGCGGTCAGGTGAGAGCGAAGATGTTTTTTCGCGAGGAGGAGGGAGACGATGCCCGTTCCCGTGCCCGGTTCCAGGATGCGGTCCCAGGGCTTGATGCGGCAGAAATCGGCGAGCAGGAGACTGTCCAGATTGAAGCGGGCGCCTCGTTTGTCCTGAGCAACGGTCACGACACCCGCGCCACGCAGAGACATGCTGTCGAGAGTATGGATTTCCTGGCCGGTCAACGGATGAGTTCCCTCAATCGGATCGATGCCTGAAATTCTCAATACGAAGTGCACATGAACAGAACGTACCAGGAGCCCGGCAGGAAGATGCTACGGATTGCTGACAGCAGCGTGGCGATTGGAACTTATTTGTAAGCTGTGATCCGTGACGCGAAGAGAGTGCCGTTACTGCACCTTTTCCACGTATTCCTCGGTCAGCCGCTTCGGCCTGCCCTGTGGGTCCACGTAAACGACTTTCGCCCTGCATTCCACCAGGACGCGTTGGGAGCTCTTTTCCCGCATGATATGTTCGAAGACCGTGGTCACGCGCGTGATATCACGGACCCAGGTCTCGACCTCGATGACGTCACCGTACCGGGCCGGAGACTTATAGTCAATCTCCGCCCTGAGCACCATGAATATGGTTCCCTCGTCCGCGAGCTTCCTGACCGAGTAGCCTTTGCTCGCGAGGTATTCGGTCCGCGCGCGCTCCATATACTTGAGGTAGTTCGCGTAATAGACCACGCCTCCGCAGTCCGTGTCCTCGTAATAGATCTTGACGTCCATGAAGTGGTTCATCATCCTACCCCTTCAGGATCTTCTCCGCCGCGATCTGCCCTTCATGCACGCAGTCCCCGATGCCGATGCCCTTGTAGGAACAGCCGATGAGATGCAGTCCCGGGTGGGTCGAGATGGTGCGGTCGAGCACGCCGACCCGGTCCAGGTGCCCTACCGTGTATTTCGGCATGCCCTTGATCCAGCGGTAGATCTTCGAAAACTGCGCGTTCGCCTTGAGCCCCAGGATCGCGTCGAGCTCTTCGAGCACCATCGTGGTCATGCCGGCGTCGTCGAGCTCCTGCACGAGATCCTCGTGATGACCGCCGCCCACGAAGCCGCGGATCAGGATATGGTCGTCGGGCGCGCGGAAGGACCACTTGATCGAGCTGTAGGTTGCGGCGTTGATCCGCCTGCCCTCCACGCGCGGGACGATGAACCCGAAGCCCTTGAGCGGTACCTTGACGTCCTCCTTCCGGAACGCGATCGAGACCGTGGCCGACGAGGACCACTCGATCCGGTTCAACTGGGCCGCAAGGGTCTCGTCGAATCCCTTGACCATTTCCGCTGAATCGTAGGAAGCTGTGCCGAGCACGACCTGGTCCGCCTCGAGCGCTTCCCCGCTCTCCAGGATCACGCGGTACCCCGTGCCCCGCGGCTCGACGGCCTTCACGGAAGTATTGAGCCTGATCGAGTCCTTGCCGATGGCATCGGCGCAGGCCTGCGACAGGGTCTCCATGCCGTTCTTGAAGCTCATGAAATAGGTCATCTTCGGCGCGCCGGGCTTGGGAGGCGGACCGCTCAGCGTTGCCTGGGGCCTGCTTCGCATGGAAGCGAGCATGCCGCGGATCAGGCTGCCGCTCTTCTGTTCCATTTGCACGAAGCGCGGGAACGTGGCGAGTACGCTCATGTTGTCCGGGTTCGAGGTGTGGATCCCGGCGACGAGCGGCTCCGCGATTTTCTCGAGGCATTCGCGGCCGAGGCGGCGCGTCACGAACGTGGCGAGGCTTTCATCCTCCATGACTTTGCGCTTCGGCACAAAGATCTCCATGCCCATGCGCATCTTGCCCGGCCAGGAGATGAGTCTCGATTTCGCCATGGGCATGAACATCGTCGGCACCATGAGCATTACGCCTTCCGGCAGGGAGTGGAGCCGCTTCCGGGAGTAGATGAAGGTCCCCTTGAACTGGTCGTTCGAAGGCAGCATCTCCGGTTCCAGGCCGAGGTTTCTGGCGAGGTTCACGGTCCAGACCTTCTCGGGAAGAAAACTGTCCGGCCCGCCTTCGATGGTGAACTGGCCGACCTTCTCGGAGATGAACTTGCCGCCGATACGGCCGCTCTTTTCGAGCAGCAGCACATCGGCCTGCTTGTTGTGCGCCTTGGCCCCGGCCTTCAGCTGGACGGCCGCGGCCAGCCCGGCGATGCCGCCGCCTACGATGATTGTTTTTGTCATAAGAACCCCTTGTGGACGCAGATTTGAGCAGATGAACGCAGATAAGCCATCGAATGCTTTTTAAGCATAGCTTGTTTCAAAACGTGCAGATTAATTATTTGAACAATGCATCCTCAACGACGTTCGTTCGATCTTTTTACGCTCAGTAAAGATTACGTTGCCTGTTTCACAATTTCAGCCAGTGCCATGATAAAGAGCCGCGAGGTGTTCAGCGATTCAGCCCGTTCGAACGTGATACCCAGTTTTTCCGCGTGCGCCCGGTGCACGATGTCGATGTCGTACAGTGTTTCCAGATGGTCGCAGGTGAAGCCGACGGGAACTTCCAGGACCGAGCGAAAGCCCTCCCGGGCGATGGCGTCGAGTGTGGGCTCGACCCCGGGTTCGAGCCAGGGCTCGGTGGCGCGGGCGCCTTTGCTCTGCCAGGCCGCGCGCCAGTGTTTGAGGTCAAGGCTGTTTGCAACGAGCTGAATGGTTTCTTCGACCTGACGCTTGTACGGATCGCCCGCCGTGATGTACCGCACGGGGATGCTGTGACTGGTGAAGATCACCACTACGTGTCTTTGCTCTCCGGTCCAGAAGCGTTTCAGGCCGTCAAAAACTCGTTCCTCCCAGGCATCGATGAAATGAGGGTTATCGTGCCAGCTTGCAATGAACTTCTTGCCGATGGACCCTTCATTCAGCCGGTCGAAGGCCGACTGGTAGACGCCGGTGGTCACCTCCGTGGCAAAGGGAGACAGGGAGAGGCCGATCACGCGTTTGGCGCCCTCCCGGACCGCTTTCTCGAAAGCCACTCCGATGGAGGGGGAGGAGTACCGGAAGCCCTCATACACGCGGAAGCCGCTGCCGAGTTCCGCGGCAAGGGCCTGGGCTTGCGCCTTGACGAGGTCGGGCAGCGGCGACCCGCCTCCGATCAGCTTGTACCGTTCGGCGACGGCGGCGACCACGGGGGCAGGGGCAGGACGCCCCATGAACGAGGCCATGAAGGGGCCCACTTCGTCGAGCGACCGCGGCCCGCCCAGGGCGATGAGTATGACGGCTGTGTGGTTGGACATGAAAATGCAGGGACAGGGAGGCCAGGACAGTCCGAATTCCCGGACCCTGGCTCGGGGCCCCGAACCCTATCTCTTGCTCAGTTCGTGCGTCGCGTTGATGAACTCAGCGGCGTGGTCGAGCGGCGTCTGCTGCAGGATGCCATGGCCCAGGTTCATGATGTGGCCGTTCCTGCCGCCCGCCCGGTCGAGGATCTCCCGGGTGCGCTTCCGGATGAACTCCTTGGAGCCGAAGAGGGTCACGGGGTCGAGGTTCCCCTGCACAGCCTTGTGGTGTCCAACGCGGTTCCAGGCCACATCGAGGTCGCAGCGCCAGTCCAGGCCGATCACGTCTCCGCCGGCCTCAGAGACCATCTCGAGGAGATGGGTCGCCCCGTGGGCGAAGTGGATGAGCGGCACCGTCTTCTTGACGCCGGCGATAACGTTCTTCTGGTGCGGCAGCACGAACTCCCGGTAATCGCTCGGCCCGAGCGCGCCGACCCAAGAGTCGAAGAGCTGGACGACCTGCACGCCCGTGTCGATCTGGGCGTCCAGGTAATTGATGATGACGCCGGTAAGATGCTCCATGAGCGTATGCCAGGCCTTCGGCTCGGAGAACATCATGGCCTTGGCGTGCTCGTAGTTCCGGGAGCCGCCGCCCTCGATCATGTAGCTTGCAAGCGTGAACGGCGCACCCGAGAAGCCGATGAGCGGCACCTTGCCGTTCAATTCCTTGAGCACGAGCTTGATGGCCTTCATCAGATACTCGATCTGGGATGCGGCATCAATGGGCTTCAGCTTCTGCACGTCGGCCATGGTCCGCACGGGGTTGTGGATGACCGGGCCTTCGCCTTTGGCGAATTCGAGGCCGATGCCCATGGGCTCGAGCGGCAGCAAGATGTCGGCGAAGATGATGGCCGCGTCGATCTCGTAGCGCCGGACGGGCTGAACGGTCACCTCGGCAGCCACCTCCGGCGTCTTGCACATCTCAAGGAAGGTGTGCTTCGCGCGGATCTCGCGGTATTCAGGCAGATACCTGCCCGCCTGTCGCATCATCCATACGGGCGTGCAGTCCACGGGCTCCCGCCTGCATGCCTTGATGAACCTGTCTGCTCTGGACATCGATGGTCTCCTTACCCTAGCCTGTCAAATAGTAGTGGATGCTGAATTGCAAGCAACAATAATAGTATGTTATTGAATAAAACTCAAGGGATTTTTGCGTGAATCCTGTGAAAGAAGGGCTATTCTTTGCTTCGAAACGACAGTGCGGCAAGGGTGATCATAATGACCGAGACCGCAGCCACGATGAAAAGATCGAGGGAGATCGGGAATTCGGGGCCGAGGGGTGGCGTGGCGTTCAGGAGAAGAGCGTGCTTGAAGGCGTCTATGCCATAGGTCAGGGGGTTGACCTGGGAAAGGTGGCGGAGCGCGGGAGGCATGGCCGAGACCGGATACATCGCGCCCGAGAGGAACAGCATGGGCATCACCAGGAAGTTCATGATGATGTTGAAGCCGTCGAAGGACGTGAGCCGGGCGGCAATCAGGATGCCGAGCGACGTGATGCAGAATGAGACCAGCAGGGACACGGCAACGACCTCGGCAAACTGCGCGATGGTCACGTGAATGCCGAGAAAGGGGATGAGGAACAGGATGATGACGGCCTGGGCCACGGATATCAGGGTCCCCGAGACGGCCTTGCCGATCACGATGGACAGCCGCGAAATGGGTGCGACCAGCATTTCCTTCATGAACCCGAACTCACGGTCCCAGACGATCGAGATGGACGAGAAGATCGACGAGAACAGGATGGTCATGCCGATCATGCCGGGAAAGATGAACTGGAGGTACGAGAAGCCCGCCTGCGGTCTGATGAGCGAGCTCATGCCGTTGCCGACGACGAACAGCCAGAGAACGGGACGGGCAAGGGTCCCCAGGAGCCGGCTCTTCTCGCGGAAGAACTTCTTGAACTCGCGCAGGCATATCACGTAGATGGGCCGGAGCTGGATCATCGCTGCGCCCTCCGGTGGCTGCGCACGAATTCCCGCGTTATCTCCCGGTCGTTCTGGAGCCCTTCATCCCTGATGGTTCTTCCGGTGAGCCGGAGAAAGACATCGTTCAGCGTCGGCTTCTTGAGCCCGACCGAACGGGTCTCGACCGACAGCGCCTGCAGGAGCTTGGGAATGAACTCGTCGCCCCTCTCCGCCTCGATGCACACCCCGTCGTTTTCGGCCCAGGTCTTCTTGTTGAAGACACGCTCTATTTCCCGCGCGGCGCGCTGGTTGTCCGAGGTCACGAGCGTGATGATGTCACCATGCAGCATTTCCTTGAGCCGGGGGGGAGTGTCGAGCGCGATGATCCTGCCGTGGTCCATGATGGCGATGCGGTCGCAGTTCTCCGCCTCCTCCATGTAATGCGTGGTCATGAAGACGGTGATCTTCTCTTTTTTCCTGAGCTGATCGATGAAGTCCCAGATGGTGTTCCTTGTCTGAGGGTCGAGTCCGATGGTCGGCTCGTCCAAGAACAGGACCCGCGGGTAATGGAGCAGGCCCCGGGCGATTTCGAGGCGGCGTTTCATGCCGCCCGAAAAGTTCTTGATCAGGTCGTGCTTCCGGGACTGGAGCGCGACCACGGCGAGCATCTCGTCGATCCGGCGCTCGGTCAGCTTCCGGTCCAGATTGTAGAGGTACGCATGGAACTTGAGGTTCTCGTAGGCTGTCAGGCCGGCATCGAGCGTGGTGTCCTGGAAGATGAGGCCGATGGCTGCGCGGACCTCGTCGGGATCCTTTGTACAGTCGTGGCCGGCGATCTCAGCCCTCCCGCCCGTGGGGGACAGGAGCGTGCAGAGGATGTTGATGGTCGTTGTCTTTCCCGCGCCGTTCGGCCCGAGAAAGCCGAAGACCTCGCCTTCGTTCACGGAGAAGGAGATGTTGTCGACAGCGGTCAGGGTCTTGAAATGTTTGGTGAGATTGTGGACTTTTATAATAGACATAAAAAAAGCTTCGGCTACCACTCCATCCGATCCTTCGGCACGTACCAGTGGATGAAGTTGTACATGATGCCGAGCGGCGCGACCTCGATCCCCTTGAACCGCCTGTGCACGATCGGCAGCGCATCGGGGACATAGAGGAAGGCATAGGGCTGCTCCTCCGCGAGGATCTCATGGATGCGGTAATAGATCTTCTTTCTTTTTTTCAGGTCAAAGGTCCTCCGTCCTTCGACGAGAAGCCGGTCGACCTCGGCGTTCTTGTAGCCGATGAAGTTGTATTCTCCCTTTTTGGTCTTGCTCGAATGCCAGATGTCGTACAGGTCCGGATCGCGGCCCATGCTCCAGCCGAGAATGATCGCATCGAAGGAACGCTTGTCGATCTGTTCGAGAAAGGCCTGCCATTCCATGACCCTGATGCTCACGTCAATACCCACGGCCTTCAGGTTCTGCTGGATGATCTCGGCGGCATGAATACGTTCGTTGTTGCCCTGGTTGGTCAGGATCGTGAAGCGGAAGGGCTTGCCGTTTTTTGCGAGCATTCCATCCTGCGACCCGACCTGCCATCCCTCTTCGGCGAGCATGCGCCGGGCGCGTCCGGGATCGTAGGAGTAGCTCCGGGCGTCGGGATTGTAAGCCCAGGAGACGTACGAAAAGGGACCGGTACAGGGTTTGCCGAGGCCGAGCAGGATGCCGTCGATGATGCTCTGCCGGTCGATCGCGTACGAAAGCGCCTGGCGGACGGCAATGCTGCCGAACAGCGGGTTGGTCAGATTGTACCCCAGGTATGTATAGGCGTTCGCCGGGTAGCGGAACTTGTCGTAATGCTCCCTGATCCTGCGCGTCTCGCTCTTCCTCAGGTACTGGAGCGGCGTCAGACCCATCATATCCACGCCGCCGGACAGCAGTTCCTGGAACATGGTCGTGCTGTCCGGGATGATCCGGTACAGGAAGGTGTCGATGTTCGGCCGGCCTTCAAAGTAGTCCGGGTTCGCCTCAAGCACGATCTTCTGGCCCGCGATCCATTCTTTGAACCGGTAAGGCCCCGTTCCGATGGGTTTCCGGTTGAATGCGTCGGTGTTGATGTCCTTTCCCTCGAGGAGATGCTTCGGGATCATGCCCGCGGCCCAGCTTTCGAGCGCCGGCGAGAAGGGCTCCTTGTAGGTCACCCGGAACGTGTACCGGTTCACGATTTCCGCCTTCGCAACGTCCATATAGGAGCTGCTGTACGGAGTGGCGACCTTCGGGTCCATGAATTTCTGGTACGTGAAGAGGCAGTCCTCGGCCGTGAATTCCACGCCGTCGTGCCATTTCACGCCTTTGCGCAGATGGAACGTGATGGTCTTGCCCCCGTTGGTCACGTCCCATTTTTCCGCAAGGTCGCCGATGAGCCTGATGTCCTTGTCATACTTGACCAGGCCGTTGAAGACCATGTCATTGATCGTCCCCGAGGCGGAGTCATTGGCGATGACCGGGTTCAGCCGGCGGGCGTCACCGATCGAGCTCTCGACGAAACTGTTCGGGTTCCTCTCGGCCTTCTGGCCGCAGGCGGAAAGAAGAAGGCCAAGGACAAAAATGATTAACCACAGAGAGCGCGGAAAAGAGCAAAGAGTTTTTGAACAAAGCGGGCGGTCATGCTTTTCCCCCGGAGTCCTCTGTGGTGAAGGAATCTTCTTGAGTCGTTTAATGATCATCATAACGAAAAAATAAAAGGGTAGGCAAAGCCTACCCTGTATGATACACGCACTCAACTGCAGCAATGGCTATTTTGCCGGAGCGGGAGCAGGTGCTTGCTGAGCAGGTGGGGCGAGAGGAGCCGCAGGAGCTGTCTGCTGCTGGGGCGGCCGTACTCCCTCCATGACGGAGCTTTTCTTCGACGACGTGATCGCCAGTCCGAGCGAGGTGAACATGAACAGGATGGCCGCACCGGTCGTAAGCTTTGCCAGAAAGCTCTGCGCCCCGCGAGGGCCGAAGACGGTCTGCGATGCACCGCCGAATGCAGCGCCGATGTCAGCTCCTTTACCCTTCTGGAGAAGGACCATCGACACCAGGATGGCCGATACAATGACGTGGACCGTTATCAATAAAATGCGAAGCATGAGCGTGTACCCTCCTTAATATATTTCCCGCACCGCGGAATCCGCCGAGAGGGACTTTGATCTGCGCTGTGAGCGGTTAAATCTCAGCGATCTCTGCAGTACGATGATTACCGAAAATTGACCAGAGCGGCGAACGATTCGGGTTTCAGGCTTGCCCCCCCTACGAGTGCGCCATCGATGTCCGGCATAGCCATCAGGCTCGAGACATTCTCGGGCGTCACGCTGCCGCCGTACTGGATCCGGAGACCGTCGGCGATCTCTTCCCGGTACAGGGCTTTTACCCGCTGCCGGATCAGCGCATGCACCTCATTCGCCTGTTCGGGGGTGGCTGTCTTCCCGGTTCCGATAGCCCAGACCGGCTCGTAGGCGATCACAATCTTCTTCATGTCGCCGGCTCCGATGTCATTCAGGCCGCCGGTGATCTGCCGGTTGATGATCTCCTGGAGTTTTCCGCCCTCGCGCTCGGCGAGGGTTTCTCCCACGCAGAGGATGGGCCGCAGGCCTTTCCTGAGCGCCTGCTTCACCTTTTTGTTCACCGTCTCGTCGGTCTCCCCGAAGTACTGACGGCGTTCGCTGTGGCCTATGATAACATACTGGCATCCCAAATCCAACAGCATTTCGGCTGAGATCTCACCGGTAAGGGCGCCTTTGTCCTCCCAGTGCATGTTCTGGGCCGACAGGGCGATGTTCGTGCCTTTGATAATTTCGCTCACCGCTTGAAGAGACGTGAACGGGGGGCCGAGCACAATCTCCCGATCTTTTACGACGGAGACGAGCGGAATGAGACTCGCCGCAAGCTCGCGTGCCTCCCGGGATGTCTTGTTCATCTTCCAATTGCCGGCAATGATCGGTATTCTTCTTTGATTCATGGGAGGTACCCGCTTTCTGGAAAGCCTGCCGATGGTTTTCCCGGTATGAGGCTCAAATTTCAGACTTCAATCAAACTTCAGGCAATAGAGATTGAATCGCTCTCCCTGTTCATCTCGAGCGTTGGATCTGATCAGAACCGCGAGACTTGTCCTTTTGGATTTATCGTTATTCCTTATCATCCGTCAGCGCCGCAAGGCCAGGGAGCTCTTTGCCTTCAAGCAGTTCCAGCGAGGCTCCTCCGCCCGTCGAGATGAAGGTGATGCTGTCCGACACTCCGGCATTGTGCACGGCAACGTCGGTGTCGCCGCCGCCCACGATCGTCGTCGCATAGGAGTCGGCCACCGCGCGCGCTATGGCGAATGTGCCGCGCGAGTAGGCGTCCTTCTCGAACATGCCCATGGGGCCGTTCCAGATGATGGTCTTCGCGTCCTGGAGCGCCTCCGAGAAGAGTCGCGTCGTGGCAGGTCCGATGTCGAGGCCGACCCACCCCTGGGGGATCTCCTGGGAGGTGACGATCTTGGTCGTCGCACCGTCATTCATGCTCTCGGCAACGACGAAATCCACGGGCAGGTAGAATTTCACGTCGCTCTCGCGGAGGCTCTTGCGTATCTTCTGCGCCATCGGAAGCATCTCGGTTTCCACGAGCGAGCCGCCGACCTCCTGGCCGCGGGCCTTGATGAAGGTGAAGGCCATGGCACCGCCCACGATGATCTTGTCGCACTTGTTCTTGAGGTTCTCGATCACGCCGATCTTGCCCGATACCTTGGCGCCGCCCAGGATGGCGACGAAGGGGCGCACCGGGTTCGCCACGGTCTTCTGGAGATAGGTGATCTCCTTCTTCATCAGGAAGCCCGCTACGGAATACCTGACGTGCCTGGTGATGCCATAGGTGGACGCATGGGCGCGGTGAGCCGTGCCGAAGGCGTCGTTCACGTAGATGTCGGAGAAGGCGGCGAGGGCCCTGGAGAAGGCCTCATCGTTCTTTTCCTCCTCGGCATGGAACCGCAGGTTCTCGAGGAGCAGCACGTCGCCGGGCCGCATGCCCTGGACCAGGTGTTCCACGTCTGGTCCCACGCAGTCCTTCGCGAACTGGACCTCCTTGCTCAGGAGGCGTGACAGGCGCGTTGCGACCGGCGCGAGGCTGTACTTCGGGCTCGGCTTGCCCTTGGGCCGGCCCAGGTGCGATGCGAGGATCACCTTCGCTCCCGCGTCAAGGGCGTAATTGATGGTCGGCAGGGTGGAACGAATGCGCGTATCGTCGGTGATGTTGCCGTTCTCGTCGAGCGGTACATTGAAGTCCGCACGGATGAACACCCGCTTGCCCTTGAGGTCCACCTTTTCGATCGTCTTCTTGTCCATATGCAATCTCCAGAATCAGCCACAGAGACACCGAGAAAAGCTTGCCTTTTTGTCTCCCTGTCAGGTCTTACAGGCCCTTCTTCGCCACTAGGATCGCCAGATCGCGGAGCCGGTTCGAATAACCCCACTCGTTGTCGTACCAGGAGATCACCTTCACCATGGTACCTTCCATGACGCTCGTGAGTGCCGCATCCACGATGGAGGAGTGCGCGTTGCCCTTGAAGTCGATCGAAACGAGCGGCGCTTCCTCGAACTGGAGGATGCCCTTCAGTTTGCCCTCGGCAGCGGCCTTAAGCGCAGCATTGACCTCTTCCTTCGTGGTCTTCTTGGAAACCTCGAAAACGACGTCCACGACCGAGACGTCCGGCGTGGGTACGCGGAGCGACAGACCGTCGAGCTTGCCTTTCAGTTCCGGCAGCACGAGCGAAACGGCTTTGGCCGCGCCGGTCGAGGTCGGGATGATGGACGTGCAGGCTGCGCGGGCACGGCGGAGGTCCTTGTGCGGCAGGTCGAGCAGCTTCTGGTCGTTGGTGTAGGAGTGGATCGTGTTCATCAGGCCGTGCACGATGCCGAAGTTCTCATGCACCACTTTGGTAAAGGGCGCGAGGCAGTTTGTAGTGCAGGACGCGTTCGAGATGATGTGGTGTTTTGCCGGATCATAGGTCTGCTCGTTCACGCCGATCACGAAGGTCGCATCGGGGTCCTTGGCCGGCGCGGAGATGAGCACTTTTTTAGCGCCCGCGGTGATGTGCTTGCCGGCGCTCGCTTTGTCCAGGAACAGGCCGGTACACTCCAGGGCGATGTCGACCTTGAGGTCCTTCCAGGGGAGTTCCGCGGGGTCCTTTTTTGCTACGACGGCGATCTCCCTGCCATCGACCACGATCTTGCCGTCTCCGGCCTTTACGTCATGCGGGAATTCGCCGAAGGTCGAGTCCCATTTCAGCAGGTGCGCAAGCGTTTTCGTGTCCGTAAGGTCGTTGATCGCAACGATCTCGATGTTCTTATTGCCCTGCGAAGCGCGGAACACGTTCCTGCCGATACGTCCGAATCCGTTGATCGCAACTTTGACAGCCATGGTAGCCTCCTTGGGACTGATGAATTGTAAATTTCAAAATGACGGAAATGGGTTTGATCCTTCTACGAATTGCGCTTTCACCGATGACCTTATTCTAGCCTGTGTATCACCAGGCCCGTGAGGAGCTTGGGATAAAAATAGGTCGCCTTCTGAGGCATGCGTTCACCGGCCGATGCCACCTCTTTTACCTCCCGCACCTTGGTCGGGTTCATGAAAAAAACAATTTCAGCGAGTCCGTCGTGGACGCGCTCGTCAGCATCGGCAGCGTCCTTGATGTATTCGATGTTCAGGCCGAGCTTGTGAGTCGCCATCTTTACGCCCAGCAGTTTGTCGATGATCAGGTGATGGAGGATCGAGACGTCAAGCCGCCGGTATGCCGCAGACCTGTCCGGGATCACCTCATCCATGTCCGACTCGTTCCTGAGGGTCAGGATATAGTAGCTTGTCTCTCCCTTGACCCGCATCCCGAACACATGAGCGCGCTCGGCACGGTGAGCCATAGTGTCCAGAACCGTCCGGCGGTCCGCGGTCTCTGATTTGCGGTCGAAGTCGATTCGCTCAATATTGAAGTAGCGGTTCAGATCGTCCTCAAAGCGCTTCGGGTCGAAACCGGACAGGTTGAAAAGGGCGCGGTGAGCGGGCAGAACCGTCAGCCCGGGGTCCTCAAGCCGCGCGAGGTACATGGCAACATACTGGTAAGGCTCATCGCTGGTATACGATCCAGCCGCGATCCGGCGCTCATTCCGGTAGTTGAGCGCGGTATCGTATCGATGGTGACCATCGGCAATGAAGATCGGCTTGTCCGCCATCTCGCGGACAATTGCGGCGATGTCAGCTGTGTCGGTTATTGTCCAGATCCTGTGGAGGACACCATCGCTGTCCTTGACATCCATATCGGGCCGCCCGCCGACCCTCCCTAGGATGGCTGCCACCCTGTTCTCCGGGTCCGAAAAGAGTGAAAATATCTGGCTGAAACTCGCGTTGCAGGCCCTCAGCAGCTTCAGCCGGTCCGTCTTGGGGCCGGACAGTGTGGTCTCGTGCGGCTTGACAACACCCGAATCGTAATCCTCTATCCGCACGAGGCAGATCATGCCCCGGAGTTTCCTGGTCTCGGTTCCTGCAGGATACTCCATTTCATAGACATAGATTGCCGGGGTTTCGCTTTTGCGGAGGATGTCGGTCCTCAGCCATTCGTCGAGGAAGGCGGCCGCCCGCGTGTACCGGTTGTCCGTATCGGTATCGCCGGGGCTTTCCAGCCCGAATTCGAGCCGTATGACGTTATGGGGGCTTTTCCGGTACAGTTCCTGCTGCTCGATTGGCGGTATGATGTCATACGGCGGACAGACGAGTTCGCTTATGCGCCCCGCTTTTGCCTGGTTGTACAGAATTCCCCTGAGGGGTCTTATGGTTGCCATTGATCGAATCCTTGCCGGAAGAGGCGCTTAAAACGGCCTTCAAAAGACCTCTTTTATAACACAGCGCTTGTTTTGATGTCAACACCTTTTGCGCAGGCCGAGGTTGACAATTTCGTCACAGTGTGCGATTATCCCAGCGCAATGAGGATCATCCGCGGCGTAAAAAACTATACCGAGCGGCTTCCAAACCCGGTACTCACGCTCGGGAACTTCGACGGTGTTCATCTTGGGCATCAGGCGATCTTTCAAAAGGTCGTTGAGCGCGCAACAAGGATCAAGGGGACGAGTATTGCGTTTACCTTCGAACCGCATCCGCTCAAAGTGCTGGCACCCGAGCGGTCTCCGCGCCTCTTGAATACCTTTCACGGGAAAATGCGCCTCTTTGAGGCAGCCTGTATCCAGGTCGTTGTCTGTGCTCATTTTAACCGCTCCTTCGCCGATCAGAACCCAGAGGATTTTGCCCGTGAAGTGCTTCACAAATTGCTCGGGGTGCGAGAGGTGTATGTCGGCTATGACTACGCCTTTGGCAAGGGCCGGGAGGGCAGCATCGAGTCTCTGAAAAGGATGGGTCAGGCCTATGGATTTGAGGTCGGAGTCATCGAGCCGGTCCGGGTGGACGGCGTTGTTGTCAGTAGTTCGGCGGTTCGTGATCTTGTGGTGAACGGGCGTGTGGAAGAGGCGGCCCGCCTGCTCGGACGGCACTATGCCATTGAAGGCGAGGTCGTGCACGGCGCGCATCGGGGCCAGTCACTCGGTTTCCCAACGGCGAATCTGAAGACCGCGAATGAACTGATCCCGGGAATCGGGGTTTACGCTGTCATCGCCCATGTTGGCGGGTGCGATATCAAAGGGGTGGCATCCATTGGCATACGGCCCACCTTTGACAGCGGACCGGTATCGATCGAAGTCTATCTGTTCGATCTTAATGAGGATCTTTATGGAAAGTCGATGGATGTCTCTTTCGTGAAACGATTGCGAGGAGAAGAGAAATTCTCGAACGCGGACGCCCTCGTGCAGCAGATCCGCAAGGATGTGCAGGATGCGCAGGAGGTGCTGAAGGTTCTCTGATCTGATACAGACAGCACCTGCATTGCGAAAGGGGGTGAAGATCGTATGGCATGTGGTAAAAAATGCGGAACCAAAAAGGCGTCGACAAAGAAATCGGCCAAGAAGAAATAGTCTTATAGGTTAGAGATGTGTATTGTTGACGGCGGGTGGGATGCAAACCCGCCCCTTTTTTATTATTGACAGCGGGCCTGCCCCCCCCGATCGGCGTGATAAACTTCATTCTGAATTGACATTTTTACCAGCCTGTGCTAGAAAAGCACTCTCATTTCCTCATGGTGTTTGGATGAAAAAAGCAGTCATACTTCTGGGACATGGCAGCCGAAATGTGGATGCCGACGGAACGATCCGGCGGGTCGCTTCCGAAGTAAAAGGCAGCGGCGGCTTCGAGATCGTGGCCTATGCATTTCTTCAGTATATGAAGCCGGGCCCCGATGAAGTGCTGGAGCAATGCGTGAAGGAGGGGGCCGAGATGATCGTGGTGGTCCCGTTCTTTTTACAGCCTGGAGCCCATGTAACGAAGGATCTGCCCGCGCTCATCGAGAAGGCGCGAATGCAGTATCCGGATGTCGGGATCACGGTCACGGAGCTGGTGGGATCTCATCCGCTCATGACGGATATCGTGCTTGAACTCGCGAAGAAACATAACTGACCAGAGAAGAAACGAAACATGATTTCGGCCAAAGAACAACTGGATATCATAAAGCGCGGAGCCGTAGAGATCATTATTGAAGCGGATCTCCTTAAAAAGCTCGAAAAGTCAGTTTCGACAGGGATACCACTGCGTGTCAAGGCAGGATTCGATCCGACAGCGCCTGATATCCATCTGGGGCATACGGTCCTGTTGAACAAGATGCGTCAATTCCAGGAGCTCGGACATGAGGTTGTTTTCCTGATCGGGGATTTTACCGGCATGATCGGCGATCCGACCGGAAAGTCCGAGACGCGAAAACATCTGTCGAAGGAAGAGGTCGTCCAGAACGCGAAGACCTATCAGGCGCAGATCAACAAAATCCTCGACCCTGCCAGGACGTCGATCGTCTTCAACAGCGAGTGGATGTCGAAGATGTCGGCGGAGCAGATGATCGAGCTTGCCGCGAGACACACGGTTGCGCGCATGCTGGAGCGGGAGGATTTCAAGAAGCGCTATCAGTCCGAGCTTCCCATCAGCATCCATGAGTTCCTGTATCCGCTCATCCAGGGTTACGACTCGGTGATGCTGAAGGCGGATGTGGAGCTTGGCGGAACAGACCAGAAGTTCAATCTCCTCGTAGGCCGGGAACTCCAGAAGGAATATGGCCAGGAACCGCAGTGCATCGTGATGATGCCGCTCCTCGAAGGGCTCGACGGTGTGAACAAAATGAGCAAGAGCCTCGGGAATTACATCGGGATCAGTGAGCCCGCCGGGCAAGTATTCGGGAAAATCATGTCGACGAGCGATACCCTCATGATGCGGTACTATGAGCTGGTCAGTTCTGTTTCTCTGCCGAGACTGGACAAGATCAATACTGACGTGAAAAACGGTTTGCTCCATCCCATGGAAGCAAAAAAACAGCTTGCCGCCGAGCTGGTTGATCGGTTCTGTGGTCCCGGTGAAGGAGCAAGGGCCCGAGCAGAATTTGAGAAGGTCTTTAGCAAGAAAGATATGCCGGAGAATATCCCCGTTGTTGAGGTTGTCTGGGAAGGCGAAACCATGAAACTCGTCAAGCTTATGTCAACATCGGGGACAGTAACGAGCAACTCAGAGGCTAGAAGGCTGATACAACAGGGTGCTGTGGAGGTGAACCAACAGCCTATCATGGATGTGAATGCGGAGCTGTCGGCAACCAGTTTTTACACGTTACGGGTTGGGAAAAAACGATTTGTGCAGATAATACCTAAGAAATGAAAAATAATTATCGTTGTGATAAAAAAGTCTTGACACAGAAATATGCTTGTGATAAATTGCGCCCTCGTTCGGCGGTAGACCTCGGGCAAAACCTCGAAGTTAAAGAAAACCAACCGAGCATTTCAGGCAGAGACTAATTTTCAACCAGCTGAATAAATTTCTTGACAAGTTAATATAAATTAGTTAGTATTGATATTCTGCGAAGTGTGCAGAAACATGGTCTTTGAAAACTAAATAGGTGCATATCTTCCAAGGGCTTTACGGTCTTTGGAGATGGCGGGTTTTGAGAAACAAACAGTCAAGTTACCTTGAGTAACATTGCTTAAGGATCAGATTTTTTTGGAGAGTTTGATCCTGGCTCAGAACGAACGCTGGCGGCGTGCTTAACACATGCAAGTCGAACGAGAAGTCTGTAGCAATACAGATTGTAAAGTGGCGCACGGGTGAGTAACACGTGGGTAATCTGCCCTTGAGTTTGGGATAACCCCGCGAAAGCGGGGCTAATACCGAATAAGACCACGGGGACCAAAGTCCCTGAGGTAAAAGATGGC
>Ga0335081_10000924_pt1 | contig 47091 bp, 36 predicted proteins | sample Lox_Sample_35_FD_206713 | JGI IMG/M metagenome (GOLD analysis project Ga0335081, IMG submission 206713) | Soil microbial communities from Loxahatchee National Wildlife Refuge, Florida, United States - Lox_Sample_3.5 | ecosystem: Environmental > Terrestrial > Soil > Wetlands | place: USA... | reverse complement strand
GAACCTGTTCGGCTTGCTGGTGGTGATCGTATTCGCCTACTGGGTAGCCGGCCCGACGACGGCGGTCAGCGGCGCGCTCGGTCTGCTGCTGACCTATCAGGCGGCCCCTGGATTCATCTGGGGCTGGGGCAATTTGCTGCTCGCCATCGCCCTGGCGCGGGCAGCGCCCGCAGGCCGGCTCGCGCTCGTGGCGCGCGGCTATCGGACGGTGAGCTTCGTGGCGCTCGCGCTGGCGCTGATACCTTTTGGCTGGACCGAGATCCGCCACTCGATCTATCCGCAGCTCGATGTTGCGCAGTACATGCCGTCCCTGGCCGCCAACCTCGAGCCGGCGGTGCACGAGGCGCGACTGAACGCGCCGCCCCCGCCGCCGACTGCGTCGCCTGTCATGGTGGCGCCGGAGGCGATCAATGCGCCCGCGGAGCCCGCGCAGGAATACAAGGGTGCGCGGGAGCTCGAGGAGACGGTGGTGACGGCCGCGCGACGCGCACCGCCTCCGGCCCCGGCCCCGCTCACCACCTATGCGCCGGGGACCCTCGTGCAATCGGGGCCGGGTATTCCGAACTGGGATTATGGCGCGCATCCGTTTCGCTGGTCGGGGCCCGTCGAGGCGGATCAGACCGTCCGCTTCGTGGTGTTGGGCCCCATCGCCGTCGCGCTCTGGCGGATTGCGGGGGTCGTGCTGCTCGCAGGCTTCCTGATCCGCCTGGCACGCGCAAGCTTCGGCACGTCGCTGCGCTGGCCGCACCTCGGCAACCGTGGCGCACTGGCCGCACTTGCGATGCTGGCAGTGGCTTTCACGGTCTCGCCCCCCGTGCGCGCGCAGGAGCTGCCGGATCGCGAGCTGCTGCGCGAGCTGCGCCAGCGCTTGACCGAAGCCCCGCGCTGCGCGCCCACCTGCGCCGAGATTCTCGACGCGCAGGTCCATGTGAGCGGCGAGCGCATCCAGATCGAGCTGCAGGCGAGCGCGCTTGCGAGCCTTGCGGTCGCCGTGCCGTCCGCTGCCGATCGCTGGCGCATCGATACGGTGGCGGTCGATGGCGCTTCGAGTCTTGCGGTGACACGCGATTCCGCCGAGCGGCTGTGGGTCCCGATCCAGCGCGGTGTGCACGCGATCCGGATTGAGGGGCGGCTTGCGGGCGAGAGCATTCATCTGGCGTTTCCCGCGACACCACGCCGTATCACCGTCGACTCGGCCGGCTGGGACGTGTCGGGCATCAACGCCGGGCGACTCGTCTCGGGAGCGCTGGATCTCACACGCCAGCGGCGTGCAGGAGCGGCGACGCTCAACGACGCCACTGCTGCCCAGGAGTTTCCGGCGTTCGTACGCGTGGTCCGTTCTCTCCGGCTCGATCTCGACTGGTCGGCTGCGACCACGGTCGAGCGCGTGGCGCCGGCGGAGGCGGCGTTCACGGTTGCGGTGCCGCTGATTCCCGGTGAATCGGTCTTGACCGAGGGACTGCAGGTCCGCCCGGACGGAACCGCGTTGGTCGGGCTCGCAGCCGGTGAGTCGCAGCGCAGCTGGACTTCGAGCCTCAAGAGCGGGAACGCGCTCACTCTCAAGCTGCCGCCCGACCCGCCGCGCGCGGAGATCTGGCGCTTCTACGTGAGCCCGCAGTGGCGCGTGAGCTTCAGCGGACTGCCGGCGACCCTGCCGGATGACCCGAACGCGGCACCCTGGGTGTTCGAATATCGACCCCGGCAGGGCGAGACGCTCGAGCTCGCCGTGACGCGCCCCGTGGCGGTCGAGGGCCGCACACTCGCGATCGACGGCGTGCGGCAGAGCGTCATCATCGGCCGACGCGTGGCGGATCACGAGCTGGAATTGCGCTATCGCAGCACTCAGGGCGGGCGACAGACGATCTCGCTGCCGAAGGAGGCGAGCGTTACGCAGGTGACCGTCGACGCGACGCCGGTTGCCGTGCGCCCGGAGGGCGGCGAGCTGTCGCTGTCGCTCACGCCCGGTGAGCACACGATCGGTCTCGCGTGGCGCTCGCATCAGGCCGAGGCGCTCGTCGCGCGGCCCGACCGGATCGATCTGCATACAGCGGCGAGCAATGTAACGACCCGGCTCGCCTTGCCGGCCGACCGCTGGCCACTGCTTGCGGTCGGACGAGGTGTCGGACCCGCCTTCCTGTACTGGGGCGAGCTCGCGGTGTTCATCGTGGTTGCGACCCTGCTCGGCCGCTTGCGCGAGTCACCGCTGCGCACCTTCGAATGGCTGCTCCTCGGCCTCGGGCTGTCGACGCTGTCGTGGCTGGTGCTGGTGACCGTGGCCGTGTGGCTGTTCGCGATGCGCTGGCGCGAGCGCTCAGCCCGTCCGGCGCAGCTGCCGCGTGGCCAGTTCAATGCCCTGCAGCTGGTCCTCGCGGCGCTGACGCTCATCGCCACCTCCAGCCTGGTCTTCTCGGGCGTACGCTATGGGCTGCTCGCGACGCCGGACATGGGTGTCGTGGGCCCAGGCTCGAGTGGCAATGCCTTCAGCTGGTTCGTGGATCGCAGCGACTCGGCGCTGCCGCAGCCAACCGTGTACAGCCTGCCGCTGTGGGTCTACCGCACAATCATGTTCGCCTGGGCGCTGTGGATCGCGCTCGCGCTCGCGCGCTGGCTGCGCGCCGCGTGGCGCGCCTGGAGCGCCGGCGGCTTCTGGCGAGACACCGCCGCATCAAAGCCCGCGCCCGCCGCAGGCTAGCCCGTCGGCCTCAAGTCTTCTGCGCGCGTGCCCGCTCGCAGCGCTTGCGATCGCGCTCCGCCGCGTAGGAGGTGTTGCCCACGATCATGCGTCCCATGGCGACTCGGGCCTGTGAGGGGTTCACGTCGGTGGGCAGCGAGGCGACGATGGCCTCGCCACGTGCGCGGATCTCCGGCTCGAACTCCGGGGTCGTGAGGATGTACAGATCGTTGCTGCGCATGCCGCGCAGCACGCGCTGTCCCGCCTCGAGCGCATCCATTCCGGGCGGCGGACCGCGCATCTGTTTCATGGCCTCCTGCATGCGCGCCATCATCTTCGGATCCGGCTTGAAGCCGGAATCGGCAAGGTTGCTCGGCCGATTGCGATTGGAGCTGCCGATGTTGGTATTGACGATGCCGGGGCAGAAGACGGACACGCCGATGTTCGTGCCCTCGAGCTCGTGGCGCAGCGCCTCCATCATGCCCACGACGGCGAACTTGGAGGCCGTGTAGACGCCGGCCGAGCCGTGCGCGATCACCCCGGCGAGCGAGGAGGTGGCGATGACCTGGCCACCCTCGCCGTGGGCCTTGATGCGCGGCATGAAACTGCGGATGCCGTTGAACACGCCGTTCACGTTGACACCCATGCCCCAGTCCCAATCGTTGTAGCTCGCGGTGCTCAGTCCGCCGAACACCCCGACGCCTGCGTTGTTGACGAGCACATGGACCTTCTCGAAAACCTTGACCGTCTCGGCAGCAGCGCTCTCCATCGCGGCGCGGTCCGTCACATCGAGATTGATTGCATGCACCCGGTCCGCGGCGCTTGCGAGGTACTTCATCGCCTCATCGAGATGCGCCTGGGTGCGGTAGGTGATCGCGACCTTCATGCCGGCATCGGTGAACGCGCGGGCGATTCCCAGGCCGATGCCGCTGTCGCCGCCGGTGATGAAGGCCACCTTGCCCGCCACGTCCTTCATCGGCGCAGCGGTCGCCGGACACTCGGCGGACGCGCCGTCCGCGGCCGGCGCGGCGCGCGTGGGCAGCAGCGCCGCAGCCGAGCTTCCCACCGCCGTGAGCATCGTTCCTTCGAGGAAGCGACGGCGTGCGCTGCCGCTGCGATTGAGTGAGCCCCGTGGGGGCTTCTCGCGGTCTTTCATGATGGGCTCTTACTCCAGGGTGATGATTACCTTGCCCCGCGCGTGTCCCGCTTGCTGATAGCGCACGGCATCCGGGGTCTCGCTCAACTTGTACTGACGATCGATGACCGGTGTCACCTTCCCCCGCTGCATCAGGTCGGCGACCACGGCGAGGTCCTCGCTTTTCAGTTGCGCGAACATCGCAGTGAATTTCTCGTGCACGAGAGGCGACAGCGCCATCGCCTTGAGCATGGGCATGAGGGGCCCGAGCCAGCGGCCATCGCTCGGGCCGCCGACGATGACGAAACTGCCCCCGGGCGCGAGCACGCGCCGGTAGTCGAGCAACGGATGGTTGCCGGCGATGTCGAGGATCAGATCATAGCGCGCGCTGCCTCGCGTGAAGTCTTCCCGCGTGTAGTCGATGACGTGGTCCGCGCCGATCGCTGTCGCGGCCGCGAGGTTGCGCGTGCTACAGACGCCGGTCACCTTCGCACCGAGTGCCTTGGCGATCTGCACGGCGAACGTGCCTACGCCCCCGGAGGCGCCATTGATCAGGACTCGCTGGCCGGGTTGCACGTGCCCCGCATCCCGCAACGCCTGCAGCGCGGTGAGCGCGGCGATCGGCACGGCGGCTGATTGCTCGAAGGTGAGGTTGGTTGGCTTGGCGATGATGGCCCCGCCGTCGAACACGGTCAGGTACTCGGCGAACGCGCCGTTCGCTCCCCCGAGCACCTCATCGCCGGGCTTGAAGCGCGTGACCTGCCTGCCGACCTCCTCCACGGTGCCGGCGAAATCGACGCCGAGTCGCGGCGACTTCGGAGCGCCGATGCCGCTGCCCACCAGGCGCACGACATAGGGCAGCCCAGTCATCAGGTGCCAGTCGTACGGATTGACTGACGCCGCGCGCACCCTGACCAGCACCTGATGATCGGCCGGCACGGGCTTCGCGACCTTCTCGAGCTTGAGGACATCCGGTGCGCCGTAGCAGCGGTAGACGATTGCCCGCATCGTCCGGGTACCCGGAGCCAGGGGGGCCGCGGTCCCGCACGGCGAATCGTGGCTCACGTACGCGGCACCCGCCGCGAGCCCCACCGCGAGCACCGACGCCAGCGCGAGGAGGATGTTTCGGGCTCTGAAGGGCCGGCTCATGCAGCCACGCTAGCGCGCGATCTTCCGAAAGACAAACGGCCCGGGCGGTTCCGCCCGGGCCGCGAGTGCCTCGACTAGCCGATCCGGCTTACTTGCCGATCTGCTTGCTGACCCCGTTCTCCTGTTGGTTCAGCACCTTCTGCTCGGACTTGGTGATATGGCCGCCGTTCTGGCTCGCCATGTCACGCTCCTCCTGGCGAATCTGGTGGTCTTCCTTGTGCAGCTGCTGCGCCTGCCCCTTGGTGATCTCGCCTTCCTTGCGCTCCTGCTTGATGCGCTTGTTCTGGTTGGCGAGGCGGTTGTTCACCTGCTCGCGGCGCGGATGCTTCTTCTGCCACTGCGTGTCGGCGAGCGTGGTGGTGGCCACACCGGCGAGCGACAGCGTGACGGCGGCGATGGTGAGGAACTTGCGGACAGACTTCATGTGAGACTCTCCTTCCGATAGCGGGTTGTGAGCGGGCGTCATTTGAGCCGGATTGCCGGCGTTTCAGGCGATAACAACGTCTCACCCTGCGGCGCGCCGACAAGTCTTACAAAGAGTTAATGGCGCACCGCGGTCGGCGCCCGGGCCGATCTGAGAGGCAGTTCACACCGTGGTATAAGCCCCTCATCGCATGCAGCTCTCGATCCTCGATCAATCGCCGGTCTCCTCGGGCACCTCGCCCGCCGCCGCATTAGGTAACACCATCGAGCTGGCGCGGCTTGCGGATCGGCTCGGCTACACCCGGTACTGGATCGCCGAGCACCATGCGACGCAGTCGCTCGCCAGCCCGGCGCCGGAGATCTTGATCGCCCGTCTCGGCGTGGAGACGCGCCGACTGCGCCTCGGCTCGGGCGGTGTGATGCTGCCGCACTACAGTGCGCTCAAGGTGGCGGAGCAGTTTCGCATGCTGCACGCGCTGTACCCTGGGCGCATCGATCTGGGCGTCGGTCGGGCCCCGGGCGGCGGGCCGCTCGAGACCTTCGCTCTGCGTCGCGAGCGCCTGGAGAGCCCGCTGCCCGATGATTTTCCGGAACAGCTCGTCGAGCTGCTCGCATTCCTGCACCATGAGTTTGCCGCCGGGCATCCGTTCAGCCGGATCCAGGTGTCACCCGACATGCCGGGCGCGCCGCGCGTGTGGCTCCTCGGCTCGAGCCTGTGGAGCGCCTCGGCCGCTGCCCAGCTGGGACTGCCCTACGCGTTCGCGCACTTCATCGCGCCCGAGCCCACGCGAGCGGCCATCGAGCTGTATCGCGCGAGGTTTCAGCCGTCACGTTATCTCGAGAAGCCCTGCGCGATCGCCGCGCTCGGTGTGGTGTGCGCCGCGACCGACGCGGAGGCCGAGCGTCTTGCGAGCAGCGTGCGGGTACTGGGGCGCCGCCTGCGCCAGGGAGATCTGCGGCCGATTCCGAGCATCGAGGAGGCGAGCAGCGAGCTCGCCGCCTACGGTGGGCCGCCGGCGGATGCGAGCGAGTGGCCGCGGCACTTCACCGGTGCGCCCGCAAGCGTACGCGAGCGCCTCGAGGAGATGGCCCGCGCGCTCGGGGTTGATGAGCTGATGATCGTCACCATCGTGCACGAGCACGCAGCGCGCCTTGCGTCCTATGAGCTGCTGGCGCGTGCCTTTGGGCTCGCGTAGGGGCGATCACGGCAGCGCGTGCTGCTGAAAGAATCTCCACACGGCCTCGTCGGCATCCAGCTCGCGGCTCACCCGACCGATCAGCAGCTCCGGCAGGTAGAGCACCCCGCCGGGCCAGGTGTGGCCACCGCCGCGGATCTCATCGAGAACGACCTCGGCCGATCCTGCGCAATGGGCCCGGTACTCGGCAATCGCGGTGCCGTCGCTTTTCACGGCGTCCGTCAGCTGAGGCTTGTCGAAGGCGCTGCACTTGTCGAGCTCCAGCCACCGCGCGGCCGTTGCCCCGGTGGACAGCACGGTGCCGCGGGTCGACAGCAGCACACGGATCGCACCGCCGCTCCAGGGCATGATCGGGTCGTCGGTTCCCTCGAGAATCGCGATCGCGATCGGGCGCGCCGGCTGGCAGCGCCGGGCGAGCTCCGTCGAGAGATTCGCCGCAACCGGTGCGACGGCGGCGAAGATGTCGGCGGCATCGCAGGCGAGCCGATACGACATCAGGCCGCCGTTGGAGATCCCCGTCGAGTAGAGGCGCCGCGAATCGATCGGCGCGAGCACCGCGAGCTCGTGCGGCAGCGCGCGCAGGAAGGCGAGATCGTCAACGTGCTTCCTGACTGCCACGGATTTCAGGTCGCTGCGCCCGTCGTTCCAGCCCTTGCCGATGCCGTCCGGATACACGATCAAGGCACCGTCGCGATCCGCGATCCGATTGAAGCCGCGTTGCGTCAGCCACTCCATGCCGGCACCCGACCCGCCACCGCCATGCAACACCAGGATCACCGGTAACGGCCGCGAGCGCGAGGCGGGAACGTAGGCCCGGAACGTGCGCCGCTGGCCGGCGATCTCGAGCGCGTAGCATTGGGACTCGAGCCCGGCAGCCTGGCGGCGGTTCACCGCGATGCAGTCGGTGGCGCGCACGGGCGCGGCAGCATGCACGCTTGCCCCGAGCAAGGTCGCGAGGAGCGCGCCGCAGTGTGCTGCGGAGCGGCCGGGACGGTTGCCCGGCAAGGTGGTCTGACGGTTGCAGGTCATGGGCCGACTCGATCGGGCGGCAGGACGCGCCTTGCGCGGTATAGTATCGCTTTGGCGGCCCCCGACCTCGGCCGCAAAGGGGGGCACGCATGATTCAGGTGCGCAACCTGACCAAGAAGTTCGGCGACCTGACCGCTGTCGATGACGTTTCCTTCGAGGTTGCCGCCGGGGAGATCTTCGCCTTCCTCGGCCCGAACGGCGCGGGCAAGACCACCACGATCAAGATGCTGACGACGCTGCTGTCGGCCACCAGCGGCTCGTTGCGGGTCGACGGGCTCGATCCGACCACGGATGCGAACGAGGTGCGCAAGCGCTTCGGGATCGTGTTCCAGGATCCGAGCCTGGATCAGGACCTGACGGCGCGCGAGAACATGGAGCTGCACGGGATTCTCTATCACGTGCCGCGCAAGCTGCGGCGCGAGCGCACCGAGGCACTGCTGAAGGGGTTCGAGCTCTGGGACCGGCGCGACTCGTTCGTGAAGGAATTCTCCGGCGGCATGCGCCGCCGTCTCGAGATCGCGCGCGGCCTGCTGCATACGCCGCGCATCCTGTTCCTCGATGAGCCGACGCTGGGCCTCGATCCGCAGAGCCGCAACCAGCTGTGGACACACGTGAAGCTGCTGAACCAGACCGAAGGGGTCACGGTGTTCCTGACGACGCACTACATGGACGAGGCCGACCGCGTCGCCTCGCGCATCGCCATCATCGATCACGGCAAGATCGTCGCAATCGGCACCTCCGCCGAGCTCAAGACCCGCACCGGCAAGGATTCGCTCGAGGAGGCGTTCCTGGCGCTCACCGGCACCGCGATCCGCGAGGAGACCGTCGGCGCCGCGGATCGCATGCGGCAGATGGCACGGATGTGGAGGGGCAGGCGATGAAGGTCATCTACATTCTGTGGCTGCGCGAGCTCAGGCGCTACACGCGCTCGCGCGCGCAGATCATCGCCTCGCTCGGTCAGCCGCTCATGTATCTGCTGGTGCTCGGCTTCGGCCTCGGGCCGATGTTCCGCAAGGCAGGCGGCGGCAGCTACCTGCAGTTCGTCGCACCCGGAGTGATCTCGATGATGGTGCTGTTCTCGGCGATCTTCTCGGGGATTGCGATCCTGTGGGATCGGCAGTTCGGGTTCCTGAAGGAGACTCTCATCGCGCCCGTGCCGCGTGTGCAGATCATGATCGGACGCACCGCCGGGGCGGCAACCGTCGCGATGCTGCAGGGAACGCTGTTCGCCGTGGTGTGCCTCATTGCCGGCTTCCGGCCCGTGAGCTGGGCGGCGATCCCGGCGGCGTTTGCGTTTCTCGCGCTCATCGCCGCGGTGTTCGCCGCCTTCGGCACGACCGTGGGCTCCTCGCTCAAGGACATGCAGGGCTTCCAGATGGTCATGAACTTCCTGGTGATGCCGCTCTTCTTCCTCTCCGGCGCCCTGTATCCGCTCGACAATCTTCCGCAGGCGCTCGCCGCCATCACGCGCATCGATCCGCTCACCTACGGAATCGACGGACTGCGCTCGATGCTCATCGCGCAGTCGCACTTCGGGCCTGCGCTCGATGCGGCGGTGCTGGTGGTGCTCGCCCTGGTCCTCACCGCGGTCGGCGCGTGGCGATTCTCCAAGATCGAGGCGTGAAGATGCCAATCCGACCGATGCATTGCAGCTGCTGGGCCGGCGCACTCGCAAGCGCAGCGCTGCTCGTGAGCACCTCGAGCCTTGCCCATGGCGCCGGCCAGGCGGCTGCGGCCAGCGATGCGCCGCCCGCGGCCGCGGAGAGCGTCAAGGGGCTCCCCACGGTGGAGAGCGCCGTCGTCAAGGTGTTCGCGACGATGCGCTACCCGGATCCCTATCGCCCCTGGACCAAGCAGGCACCCTCCGAGGTGACGGCTTCCGGCGTGGTGATCGAGGGCCACCGCATCCTCACCAACGCGCACGCCGTGGCGTACGCGAGTCAGGTGCAGATCCAGGCGAACCAGGCGGGCGACAAGCTCTCCGCCACGGTCGTCGCCGTCGCGCCCGGCATCGATCTGGCGGTGCTCAAGCTCGATGACGAGTCGTTCTTCCGTACTCACGCGCCGCTCGTGCGCTCGAGCGTCCTGCCGCAGATCAAGGACGCGGTGCTCGCCTACGGATTCCCGACCGGGGGCACGTCGCTGTCGATCACCAAGGGCATCGTCTCGCGGATCGAGTTCGTGGCCTACAACTACTCCGTCTCCGGGCTGCGCATCCAGGTCGACGCGGCGATCAATCCCGGCAACAGCGGCGGTCCGGCGGTGAGCGGCGACAAGATGATCGGGCTTGCCTTCAGCCGCCTCGGCGGGGACACGCAGAACATCGGCTACATCATTCCCAACGAGGAGATCGAGCTGTTCCTGCGCGACATCGCCGACGGACACTACGACGGCAAGCCGGCGATGTTCGATGAGCTGCAGACGCTCGAGAACCCGGCCTTGCGCGCCTTCCTGAAGCTCGACAGCTCGGTGGCAGGCGTGGTGGTACACCATCCGTACCAGAGCGATGCGCGCTACCCGCTCAAGGAATGGGACGTCATCACCAACATCGCCGGCACCCCGATCGACGATCAGGGCATGGTCAATCTCGGCGACACGCTGCGGGTGAGCTTCCGCTACCTCATTCAGAAGGTCGCCAAGAACGGCACGGTCGCCCTGACGGTGGTGCGCGCCGCGAAGGCGATGCCCGTGCAGCTGCCGGTATCGCCCGATCGACCGATGCTGGTGCCGGAGGCCGCGGGCGAGTATCCGCCTTATTTCATCTACGGTCCGCTCGTATTCTCGAAGGCGACGGCGCTCTTCGTCTCCTTCCTCAACAACAACGCGAGCATGCTGAGCCTGCTGAGCTTCGTGCACAGCCCGCTCGTCACCGAGCGCGGCGATCCGCCCGATGCTGCCCACGAGGAGCTGGTGGTCATCTCCTCGCCTTTCTTTCCCCACAAACTGGCCAAGGGCTACACCAATCCCACCGGCGCGGTGCTCTACTCGGTCAACGGCACGCGGGTGAGGAGTCTGAAGCACCTGGTGGCGCTGCTCCGCGACTTGAAGGATGAGTTCGTCACGCTGGAGCTCGACAATCGCGGCGGCGAGGCGCTGGTGTTCCCGCGGCAACAGATGCTCGATTCGACGGACGAGATCCTCACGGACAACGGCGTGCGTGCGCAGGGCTCGCCCGACATGCTCGCGGTATGGCAGGGCAGGAGTAAATGAGGCTTGCGGGCAGCCTGACGCACGCACTCTCCGGCGCGCTGCTGCTCGCATGCCTGGCGCACGCGGAGGAGCCTCCGGCATCCGGCCCGGGCAGCCTCGACGTTCCCGATTCGGCGCTCGCGACGCCGCTCAGGTTCATCGCCTACGGTGACATGCGCTTCACCGATCCAGCCGAGACGGATGCGAGCTCGCCCGGCGCGCGCCGGGCGCTCGTCGAGCAGATCGCCGCCGAGCGACCGCAGGCGCTGCTGCTGTCCGGCGATCTGGTCTGGCACGGCGGTGAGCTGAACGACTACCGGGTGCTCAACGAGGAGACCGCTTCGTGGCGCAGTGCCGGCCTGCGCATCTTCCCGGCTCTCGGCAATCATGAGTTCTCGCGCTGTGCCAGCGCGCAATGCCTGGATAACTGGTGGCAGGCCTTCCCGGCGCTGCGCGGGCGGCGCTGGTACGGCGCCGCGCTCGGCTCCAGGATCCGCATCCTTGCCCTCGACAGTAATGCATCGCTTTTCGAGGGCAGCGAGCAGCGGCGCTGGCTCGAGCAGCAGCTGGCGAGCGTCGGGCGCGAAGTGCGGTTCGTCATCCTCGTGATGCATCATCCGCCGCTTGCGGACGACGGCGCATGGGTGCTGCGCGCCAACGAGAAGAGCCTCACCGAGCTGCTCTCCAGGGCCGCCGCGCACTCGACCGCGCGGCTCATCGTGTGCGCCGGCCATGTACACAATTACGAGCGCTTCGAGCGCGACGGTGTCGTGTATCTGGTGTCCGGCGGAGGCGGCGCCAAGCCGCTGCCGGTCCTCAAGCGCGAGCCGGGCGACCGTTATGCCGACCCGGATTTCCCCAACTACCATTACCTGCGCTTCGAGCTGCACGGCGAGCGATTGAGTGCGGAGATGGTGCGGCTCGCCGACTATGAGGCGCGCACGCCGCATGTGTGGGCAGTCAAGGATCGCTTCGAAGTGTCGGCCGCGCCGCGTTGAGGCCCCGGCGCGGGAGCTCGTGATGGACACGCCGCTGCTTTCGGGTTGGGAGAACTTCTACGTCATCGTCGGCTCGGCGGCCGGAGGGCTGACCGGACTCACCTTCGTGGTCATCGCCCTGGTCCAGGATGCGGCGCGGGTGAATCCGGCAGGCCTGCGCGCGTTCGTCACGCCGACCATCGTGCATTTCGGCGGCGCCCTTGCCCTGTCAGCGTATCTGAGCATGCCGCATCAGCACTTGGCGACGCTCAGCGCGGGGTTCGGGCTCATCGGTCTCGCCGGGGTCGCCTACGGAGGCGTGATCGTCAAGAACATGCGTCAGCACCGCACCTCGTATGCTCCGGTGCGCGAGGACTGGATCTGGAACGCGATCGTGCCGACGCTCGCGTATGCGCTGCTCGCCCTCATGGCGGTGCTCATCTGGCGCTGGCCAGCGCAGATCCTGTACGCAGTTGCGGCGGCGACGCTGCTGCTGCTGTTTATCGGCATCCGCAACGCCTGGGACATCGCGGTGTGGATGACGACGGTGCATCGCGGCGCTGAGAAGCAGGACTGAGGCGCCGCCGCGCCGGATCAGGTCGCGCGGAACAGGCTCGCAATGGTTGCAACGGCGTGCAGCGCCTCGGCGCGATCGGGCAACGTGGTGTCGTCGCCGAAGCCGTAGTAGTCGTCCTCGCCGACCACCTGAAAAACCAGTCCGTCACGGCGCGGGACGAAGTAGGTATCCTGATAGAGGAGGGCGTAGCTCACGTCCGCCTGTGGGATCAGGCGGGCGAGCTGCCCACGCACCGGCGTGATCGATTGGTCATCGAACAGCGCTCGTGCGCCGTAGCCAGTCGCATTGATCAGCGTCTTCTCGCGCAGCCGCGCGAAATCCGCCGGCGCATGGAACTCGGCGATCTGGATCTGGCCGCCGTTCTCGCGGAAATCCGCCATCAGCATCCGTGCGTAGGCGCTCAGGTTGTACATGAGCAGCGGCCTGCGCCGCAGATATCGGGCGCCGAGCGAATGAGTTCCCGGCGCGAACTCCTCGAACGGCGGCGTCAGATCCCCGAGCAGCGCCGACTCGAGCTCGGCGAACTTCGGCCGCGGATCTGGCGCCGGCGCAGCCGGCCGCGGCCGGCTCGTGTCGTCGCTGACGAAATAATTGTCGATGAACTCCACCGGATCGCCGGGCAGTCCGAGCAGTGTCTGATACGTGTCGAACGAGCGCCGCGCCATGCGCTCCCACAGCTGCCTGAAGTCGGCAGTTGCATGCTCGTCAAAGCAGATACGCGAGTCGGGAGACCACACGCCGGTCGCGAGCGAGGAGCGCACGTTGGGGGGCAGATCCTTCGCGTAGATCGTCACGCGGCCGCCGGCCCGCTGCAGCGACAAGGCCGAGGTAAGTCCCAGGGCGCCGCAGCCAATGACCGCGAACTCGCGCTCGCCCGTTGCCAGTGCCTTCTCCGCGGCGATGGCGCTCGAGCCCCACGAGAGCGACCAGCCGCTGCCGCCGTGACCGTAGTTGTGCACGACCGTCTTGTCACCGACACGCTCCACGTCCAGGCGCGGGCCGCGCGCGCGAAACGGGCGGGTGCAGACCGTGATGCGCGTGATGCGGTCCGGGCTTGCGTGCACCGGCGCGAGCTGCAGAGTTGCACGAGCCGCGGGCAGCGGCGCGCCGGCGGCGCTGCGTGTGCCAGGCTCGAGGCTGCAGCCCTCGAGTGCTGCGCCCACGAGAACTGCACCGGTCGCGGTGAGGAACTCACGGCGTCGTCGCATGCGAGGAGAATATGCCAGGTAAGCACGCATCACGTTCGTGTCTGGGAATGTGAATCAGGTCCCGGCAGTCGGTGGAATGATGCTTTCGGTTAGCTTACGCTGTCTTCGCAGGCCGCGGAGGGAACCGCGCCGCAATAAGTAAATTTGCCAGCGCAGGCGGTCCGAATCATCTGACCGCAGCGTGTGGCTGCAGGAGCAGCAGCAGCAGTCGCGATGTCGGAGCCGCCTCCACTTCTATCGTTCTGGGCCGAGGCTGCCCGGAACCATGCAGATTTGCCTTCAGTCGAGTACAACGGCGTCGCGCTGACGTACGCGGAGCTGGATCGGCGGGCGGACGCCTTCGCCGCGGCGCTTGCCGCGCACGGCGTGGGACCCGGGGACCGGGTCGCCATCGCTCTCGAGCGCTCGCCGCTGGTTGCCGCGGCGGTCCTGGGCGTGTTGAAAGCCTTCGCCGCCTACGTCCCCATCGATCCGCGCTATCCGGTGGAGCGGCTGCTCCAGATGCTGCGCGATGCCGCGCCCAAGGTGCTGCTCACGCAGCGCTCGTTGCTGCATCATTTCAGCAACCCGGGCACCGATGTGCTGCTCGCCGATGAACTGCCGGCACACACGGCAGCGGCCTCCCATCCAGCCGAATCCGGGGACGAGGTGCCCGCCTACGTCATCTACACCTCGGGCTCGAGCGGCCAGCCGAAAGGCGTCGTGCTCGGACGGCGCGCGCTGGCCAATCTCATCGCATGGCAGCGGGCAGCCTCGCGTGCCACGCGCGGCTGGCGCACGCTGCAGTTCACGCCGCTGAGCTTCGATGTGCATTTTCAGGAGTTCTTCGGCACGTGGGCCACGGGGGGCACCCTGGTCATCGTCGACGAGGAGACGCGGGTCGATCCGGACCGGCTGCTGGCGGCGCTCGCCGAGGAGCGCATCGACAGAGTCTTCATGCCTTTCGTCGCCCTCAACAGTCTCGCGGAGCTGGCGTGCCGCCGCTATTTCCCCATGCAGCTCAAGGAGGTCATCACCGCCGGCGAGCAGCTGCACGTGTCGCCGGACCTGCGCGCATTCTTCGCCGCGCTTCGCGATTGCACCCTGCACAACCACTATGGCCCCTCCGAGACCCACGTGGTGACCGCCCACACTCTCGAGGGGATGCCGGATGCCTGGCCGCTGCTGCCTCCGATCGGCACGCCGCTGCCGGGAGTCGCATTGCGGGTGATCAATGAGTCCGGGTCCGAGGTCGGCGACGGTGAGTCGGGTGAGCTGTACGTCGGCGGCATTGCGCTCGCCGAGGGCTATCTGCACCGGCCTGAGCTGACGGCGGAGCGCTTCGTGGAGCTCGGGGGTGGGCGGTACTACCGCACCGGCGATCTCGTCCGCCGCAATGGCGGCGGCAGTCTGGAGTTCCTGGGGCGTCTGGATGATCAAGTCAAGGTGCGCGGACACCGGGTCGAGCTGGGGGAGATCGAGGCGGCGCTGCACGAGCACCCCGCGGTGAAATCCTGCGCGGTGGAGCTGCGCAGGGAGCGTACGCCACGGCTCCTGGCCTATTGGGTGGCGCGGCCCGGCAAGGAATGCTCCACCGCGGCACTGCGCGAGTACCTGAGTACGCGGCTGCCCGGTCACATGATACCGGCCCGTCTGCTGCAGCTGGAGAGCCTGCCGCGTACCCCGAGCGGCAAGGTCGACCGCGCCGCGCTGGCGCAGCAGCACAGGCACCGGGTCGTGCGCAGCGAGGCAGGGCGCGCTGGAGCTCACCTTGCCAGCCCCGACGAGCAGCGTCTGGCGGCAATATGGGCGAGGTTGCTCGGCGTCGCGCCCATCGACCGGCACGACAACTTCTTCGATCTCGGCGGCGACTCGCTGCTCGCGGCTCGACTGATGCTGGAGGTCGAGGATGCGTTCGGCGCGCGGGTGCCGATCGCCTGCCTGTACTACTCGCCCACGCTCGCGCAACTCGCGGACGCCGTACGCAACGAGCGTGCGACCCGCAAGCCCAGATCATTGGTGATGGTTCAACCCGGAGCGGGGCACGTGCCGCTCTTCTACGTCCCCGGGGCGACGCCGGGGAAGACGGTTCTGCTCGGCTACTCCCCCTACGTCACGCGCCTCGCTCGCGCGCTCGGGCGGCGACGGCCCATCTACAGTCTTTTTTGGGAGTACTCGCGCGGCGAGGAGAGCGTGGAGACGATCGCGGCGAACCTGGTCGCCGATCTCAAGGCCGTTCAGCCCGCAGGGCCTTACTATCTGGCCGGCTGGTCGTTCGGCGGGTTGATCGCGTTCGAGATCGCGCGCCAACTGATGGCGTGTGGTGACACGGTGGCGACGCTTGTGCTGTTCGATACCGCCGGCCCCGGCACTCACTGGGACGAATCCAAGCCGCGGTTGGCCGCGACCTTGCGCCGCTGGTGGCGGCGCCTGACGACCCAAGCGGACGGCATCTCCGTGCCGCGGCCGGTTGCCCTCGCCGGCCATCTCTTCGGCAGAATCCGCTCGCGGCTGGATCTGCGCCCGCCGGACTGGAGCCGCTCGAAGGCAATGGAGCGGCGCTATCTACCCGTGCCGCTCTCGGGCGGCTGCCGGGTCACGATCTTTGCCAGCCACGCCACGCTCGAGGAGCAGGGCGACGCGGGCCTTCCCCGTCACGAGCCGGATCTGGGTTGGGGCGCGGTGACAGCCGAGTACGAAGTCCACGCCATCCCTGGCGATCACGAGTCGATGTTCGACGAGCCGGGACTCAGTCAGATCGTGCGGGTGCTGCAACCCAAGCTCGCGGTATCGTAAGCGCCGGCGCGCGCGACTCTCAGGCCGCCCGGCTGCGGGCTCTCGCGAACCACTCGGCGAGCCGACGGCCGAGGTATCCGGGCGCCCTCGAGAGCTTCGATTGCACATCGTCGATCAGCGTGAAGACGACCGGGACGACGAACAGGCTGAGCGCGGTCGAGGCCATGAGACCGCAGATGACGGTGACTGCCATGGGCGAACGGAAGCTCGGGTCGCCCGCCCAGCCGAGCGCCACGGGCAGCATGCCCGCGCCCATCGCCACCGTCGTCATGACGATCGGCCGCACGCGCTTCGAGCAGGCATCCAGCAGCGCCTCGGTCCGCCCGAGACCACGACGCCGCGCCTTCTCTGCGTACTCGACCAGGAGAATCGAATTCTTGGTGACGATGCCCATGAGCATCAGCAGCCCGATCAACGTCGACAGTGACAGCTCCATCCTGAAGATCAGCGCCCGAGCAGTGCGCCGCCGGCGGACGGCGGCAGCGCCGAGAGAATCGTGAGCGGCGCCGCAGCGCCGAGGCCGGCGAGCGCACCTAGACGCTGCTCGGGGGCATCGACCGGCGCGGGGCGCTGGGGGCTAGGCGTGCGAATACGTCGGCCCCTGCGTGCCGATGATGACCTCGCTGTCGATGATGACCGCGGCCCGCTCGCGGCCGAGCGCGCTCCTTTCAGGGTCGTTCCGGTACGCCTCGTACAGCTCCGCGCGGGGAAAACTCAGCAGGTGGATCTCGAAGGGCTGCTCGGGCCCCTGTAATGTCGTGCGCAAGGGCCGGATGACACGCTCGATGACACCGCCGTGGCGCCCCAGGATGCGTGCCATCGTGCGCTCGTAGGCTTCGAACTGCATCTCGAGCCCGGGTCGAACCCACAGGTGGACAAGGACGTACAGCGGTGTTGCCATGCATAATTCCCTCGAGGCCAAGCATACCAAGCGCACAAGGCTGCCCATGGTCCCACACTCCGCCCGACCGGCCACGCACGTGGCCGCGTTCATTGCCCGGTACCGTACAGGCCGCGGGCCATGACGGCCGAGCAGTTCCGGCAACTGGCGCTCGCGCTGCCGCACGCGACCGAGAGCGCCCACATGAGTCACCCCGACTTCCGCGTCGGCGGAAAGGTGTTCGCCACCCTCGGTTACCCGGACGCCGCCTTCGGCATGGTGAAGCTCACCCCGCCGCAGCAGGCTGCACGCGTGCGCGCGGCACCCGAGGTCTTCCAGCCGGTCAGGGGCGGCTGGGGCCGCAGGGGCTCCACCAACGTGCGCCTGAGCAAGGCGACCGCAGCGACGCTGCGCGAGGCGCTGACCGCAGCCTGGCGCAACGCGGCGCCGAAGAGCATCGCGCGCGAGCTCCCGGACTGAAGGCTACGGCAGGAAGCGCTGCATGAAGGTGAGGTCGAGCCAGCGCCCGAACTTGAAGCCAACCTCGCGCAGCTCGGCCGCACGCACGAAGCCCAGGCGCTCGTGGAAGCGGATGGACGCCGTGTTGGCCGCGTCGACTCCGGCGATCATCACGTGCTTGCCGAGCGCCGCGGCGCGCGGAAACAGCGCCTGCACCAGCGTGCCGCCGATGCCACGGCCGCGGCACGCCGCGCTCACGTGTACCGTGTGCTCGATGGTGTGACGGTACCCGGGCCAGGAGCGGAAGTCGCCGAAGGTCGCAAAGCCGAGCACCCGCGACTGCTCCGCGGCAACGAGTACGGGATAGCCCTGGGCGGTGCGACCACGCCACCACGCCAGCCGATCCTCGAGGGTCACGGGAGTGTCGCTGTAGACGGCCGTCGACGTGGCGATCACGTCGTTGTAGATCTCAGTGAGACCGGCGAGGTCGTGCTCGCGGGCATCGCGGAACTCGACTGCGGCGATGTTGGCGGGAGTCACGGCCCGCGAAGTGTACTAGCAAGAAAATCGCGGTGCGCTCCCTGCCGAGAGGGGGTCACGGCAGAGCGCGCACCGCGTTGCTAGCAACCTGTGGCTCGAAGCAGCAGTTCCCGGGCTCCGAGCAGCCGATCGACGCTGGCAGCGGCCGCCACCCGCTGCGTGTGCGGGCAGCTCGACTCGAAACCTCTCGCCTGTGAGCGCCGGTACTCGGCGCAATCGCAGGACCAGGTCACGAGCCCGAGTGCATCCCGCGCCTCTTCGACGCGATGGCCGTGGATGAAGTAGGTCCGCTGTCGGTCCGTTCCCTGCTCATCCGCTTGCCGTGCCACTGCACCCGCCTCCGATCGACGCGAGTCATCGTCAACGACCCGCTCACGGTACTTATAGCAAGCGTGATGCCAGCCGCGACCTGCGAGCCGGGAGCACGTAAGTGACTGATTATTGGTGCCGTCACCCGGCGGACTGCGACACGCATGCACCGCGATCGAACACGTTCGGCGGGCGCGGGACCAAAACTGAGCGTGGCCGCGCGGGCGAGGCCGTCAGTCGTCGAGGCCGCGGTGCTCGACGGAACCCAGCGCGAGCCCGGCGAGCTCAGGCGCGATGCGGCCACTGTCGCCGACGGCCACCACCACCATCTCCTCGGGGTGCAGGTGCTCGCGTGCGACGCGCCGCACATCCGCCGCCGTGACCGCCTGGATCCACTGCGGCAGCAGGTGGTAGTAATCAAGCGGCAACGCGTAGACGAACAGGTTGCCGATCGTGCGCGTTGCCTGCGGAGTCGTCTCGAAGACGCCGGGAAGCGACTGTGCAAGCGCATCGCGCGCGAGCTTCAGCTCATCGGCGCTCAAGTCCTCCGTGCGCATGCGCTCGAGCTCGACGAAGATCTCCTTCACCGCGGGCGCGGTTGCATCGGTGCGCACGCCGGCCCCGACCGTGAACGGGCCCGGACCGCGGCGGAACGCAAATGCCGAGCTCGCGCCGTACGTGTAGCCGTGCTTCTCGCGCAGGTTGAGATTGATGCGGCTGGTGAAGATGCCGCCGAGCGCGGCGTTCATGATGGCGAGCGGCACGTAGTCGGGATCCGAGCGTGCCACACCGACGGCGCCCACGCGCAGTGCCGTCTGCGGGGACTGGCCACGATCGACGACGATGATGCGGCGCCCGCCGCGTGGCTGCAGCGCGGGCAGGTCCGATCTGCTCGCTGCGCCGCTCCAGGCGCCGAAGTGCTTGCTTGCCAGCCTCTCGAGTTCCGCCTGACTGAGATCGCCGGCGACCACGAGGGCGGCCTTGCCGGGCACATAGCCGCGGCGCCAGAACTCGACCAGCTGCTCGCGCGTGAGCTTCTCGAGCGAGGCGCGCGTGCCGAGCTCGATCGAGCCGTACGGATGCTCCGCTCCGTAGATCGCCGCATTGAGGACGCGGCTCGCGATTGCATTCGGACTGTCGCGCTGCTGCTGCAGCTGGGTGAGGCGCGCACTGCGCACGCGCTCGATCTCCTGCGGTGCGAATGCAGGTCGCAGGGTCACATCGGCCAGCAGATCGAACGCCGCGTCGACCTGGCTGGTGAGCGTGCGCACCTCGATCGAGGAATAGTCGCTGGTCGAGCTGGTGGTGAGCAGGGCCCCGATCTGGGCTGTGTCGTCGGCGATCGCCAGCGCCGAGCGTCGTGTCGTCCCCTCACGCAGCATGTCCGCCGTGAAGGCGGCCAGTCCCGGCTCTCCGGGGGGATTGGCGTCGCTGCCGCTCAGCACCACGAGGTTGGCCGCAACCACGGGCAGCTGGTGCTGCTCGAGGAGCAATACGGTCAGTCCGTTCGGGAGCGCAAAGCGCTGCGGCACGGGAAGCGTGAGAGGCGAGGGTGGCCCGGGCGCCGGAGTCTTGCTGCGCCAATCGCTGGCGCTATCGGCGGAGCTCGCCTTGCCCGCTGCCTCGAGCTCCGCGGCCGTGCCCCGGGGCACGTCGTGGACGATCCGCTCGCCGGGCACGCCGTAGATGACGACGCGCGCGTTGCGCACGAGCGCGTGCGCGGCAAGCTCACGGATCGCCGCCGGCGTGACGCTCTGGTAACGCGCCAGATCCTGGGCAAGGAAATCCGGATCTCCCAGGTAATGGTTGTAGCGATTGAGGCGATCGGCGATGCCGCCGAAGCCCCCGAGTCGCTCGAGGCCGCGGATGATCTGCGACGTCATGCTGTTGCGGGCCCGCTCCAGCTCCTTGCGGGTCGGCGCGGTCGCTGCGATCGCAGCGACCTCCTCGTCGATCGCCCGCGCCAGCGCCTCGGGCTTGTTGCCGGGGTTGGCGGTGGCGGCGATCTCGAACACGGAGCCGAGCGCGAGGGATTGCTGATCGGCGCTCACGTCCTGGGCGATCTGCCGCTCGTACACCAGGCGCTTGTACAGCCGGCTCGACTTCCCGCCCCCGAGGATCTCGGCGAGCAGATCCGCCTCGGCATCACCGCGCTGGTAGATGGGCGGCGTGAGCCAGGCCATGGAAACCCGTGGCAGCTCGACGCGATCGGTCACGGTCACGCGCTTCTCGCTCGTGATGGGCGGCGTTCTGGCGTCGATCCGCGGCACGGGTGCGCCGCGGGCGATCGGCCCGAAGTACTTCCCGACCAGCGCGCGAGCCTGCGCCTCATCGAAGTCGCCCACGATTGCGAGGCTCGCATTGTTCGGGACGTAGTACTGGGAGAAGAACGAGCGCACGTCCTCGAGCCGCGCGGCCTCGATGTCGGCATGCGACCCGATCACATCGGCATGGTAGGGATGACCCGGCGGATAGAGCTGATGAAACAGCTCCTCGTCGACCAGTCCGTACGGCCGGTTCTCGATGCTCTGCCGCCGCTCGTTGCGCACCACGTCCTTCTGCCTCGTGAGCTTCGACTGATCGAGCGTATCGAGCAGGAAGCCCATGCGATCGCTCTCGAGCCACAGTGCGAGCTCGAGCTGGTTCGACGGCACCGTCTCGAAATAGTTGGTGCGGTCGAAATCGGTCGTGCCGTTGAGGTCCGTGGCGCCGGCGCCCTCGAGCAGCGCGATGTGCGAGCCGTTCGGCACGTGTCCCGAGCCCTGGAACATCATGTGCTCGAAGAGGTGCGCAAAGCCGGTACGCCCGGGGCGCTCGTTCGCAGGTCCGACGTGATACCAGAGATTGACCGCGACCAGCGGCAGGCGGTGATCCTCGACGAGAATCACATCGAGGCCGTTCGGCAGCTGGTACTTGTGGAAGGCGATTCGCGGCACGGCCTGCGCGCCCGCTGCGACCTCGGTGGCACCCTGGGCGAGCAGTGCCGCGAGCGCCGCCCAGCCGGCGATCCAGTGACGACTCATAAGCTGCAGGAGTCTAGCGGACTGGCGCTCGGCGCGCTGCGGGTGCGCGCACCGGCGCTGTGCGAAGAATAGCCACCTGCACCAAAGTCGTGACGCGCCCGGCCTGCAAAGGGCCCGCATTGCCTGAAAACGGCGGTCTTGGGCTGGCACAGCGGTTGCTTGCTTACTCGTGCGGAGGATCTGCCCATGCCAGCACCGCCCGGAATGACCGTGAGCTCACGCGCTTCTATCGCGCCGCAAGCTACACCTTCGCAGTCGTACCTCGGTTGGGTCCCGACGGGGTGGATCGACGAGTACTCGCGCACCGCCCAGGCACTCGAGGCGAGCCTCATGCGCGGCGAGACCGCCCCGGGGAGCGCGCTCGAGAAGCTCGCGGCCTTCCTGGTCGCGGCTCTGGAGTCCCGCCGCGAGTCCGGCTTGACGCTGCCTGCGCGCTCCAGCGAGGAGTTGACGCCCGGGCAGGCCAAGCGCCTGCGCGAGCGCGACATGATGATCCGGACTCGCCTGAAGCGGCTGCTCATCAGGGGCCAGCACGACGGCTCGGTGGCGCTGCGCCACGTGGACTCCGCCTGCACGATGATCCTCGCGTGCCTGCAGCTTCCGGTCGGCAGCGAGGGGCCCGCTCAGCAGATGTGGGACGGCGAGCTGGTGGAGCTGCTGCTGGCCGCGCTCGCCGAGCCGCATGCTCCGGAGGAGGCCGTGCACCGCCACGCTGCGGTGGTGCCCGGGGCCTGCGCCTGCGGCGCAGTCCGCTACGAGGTGGATGGGCCGTTCGATGTGGTCTCCCACTGTCATTGCCCGATGTGCCGTAATCGGCCGGCGCCCGTCTCCGCGACGTTCGTGGCTGCCCCGCTCGCACGCTTTCGCTGGCTGTGCGGCGCCGAGGCGGTTACAAGCTATCGCGACGGACAGAACGCGCGCGCGTTCTGCAGCAGGTGCGGTGGTCTCGCGCCGCTCATCGAGCCGGAGACCGGCACCGTGTTCTGCCCGGCGGGGACGCTCGAGCGGGCGCTCGGGATCCGGCCGGACAGCCACATCTTCGTCCCCTCACGGTCCGAGCGCATGAGCAGGGCTGAGCCCGCTACGGCCTGATCGCGATCAGTGCGGAGTGCCGCCCGGCTGGCCTGGCGCAGCCGAGGCGCCCGGAGCCGGCTTGGGCGCGGGAGGCTCCACGCCGAGAAGCTCGACGTCGAACTTGAGGAGCGCGTTGGGCGGAATGCCGGGCCGGCCGTTCGGCCCGTACGCGAGTTCTGCCGGAATGGTGAGCTGCCACTTCGCGCCCGGCTTCATCAGGAGCAGCGCTTCGGTCCAGCCCTTGATCACCTGGCTCACCCCGAAGGTCGCCGGCTCATTGCGCTTGTAGGAGCTGTCGAACTCGGTCCCATCGAGCAGCGTGCCGCGGTAGTTGACCTTGACCTGGTCGGTTGCCTGCGGTGAGTTGCCGCTGCCCGCGTTGATCACTTTGTACTGCAGGCCGCTCGCCGTGGTGACCACGCCGGGCTGCTTGCCGTTCTCCTCGAGGAACTTCTTCGACGCCGACGCGTTGGCCTCGCCCCACTTGACGCGCGAGGTCGCGAGCAGCGCCTGCAGGTGCATGACGTCGGCCTGCTCCGCAGTCACTTTGCCCGTCAAGGCATCCTTGAGACCCTGATTGAAGCGTTCCAGCGAGAGCGCATCGAGCGTCAACCCGCTGCCGTGCACCTGGGAGCCGAACACGAGACCCAGACTGTAGCTGCCCTGCGACTTGGGATCGGCTGCGCCCTTGTCGCCGCTCGTGGCCGCACCCTTGCTGCTCTTCTTGGCCTTTGCCGCAGTGCTCGTCGCCGCAGGCGCGCTCGGTGCCGCGGCGCCGGCCGGCGCGGCGGGATCGGCGGCATACACCGGAAGCACAATGGCGGCCGTAATGACGCCAGCCAAGACTCGAGTCCATGAAGTCACGCAGCACCTCGGGCAGACAGACGATCGGGGCCGCTAGTGTGGCGGGTATTGAGCGGGCGCGCTCGGGTTTTTGGGTACACTCTTCGACTGCCCGCCTGAGCTTACGGAGACCTTGGATGTTCGAGCGACTCGATCGCCTGCCCGATGACCCGATCCTCGGGCTGATGGCCGCTTTCCGGGGCGATTCCCATCCGCAGAAGGTCGATCTGGGCGTGGGCGTCTACCGTGACGCGCGGGGCGACACCCCGGTGCTCGAGGCGGTTCGTCAGGCGGAGCAGGCGCTGCTCGCGCGGCAGTCGACCAAGACCTACGTCGCACCCGCCGGCAACGCCTCGTTCAATCGCGCGATGGAGCGGCTGGTCTTCGGCGCCGACCACCCGGCGCTTGCGGCCGCGCGCGTTCGCACCATCCAGGGCACGGGCGGCTGCGGCGCGCTGCGTCTCGGCTCCGAGCTCGTGCGGCGCGCCGCCCCCGATGCGACCGTCCACGTGAGCACGCCCACGTGGGCCAACCACGTGCCGCTCCTTAGCGGCTCGGGCCTGAAGCTCGAGCGGTATCCCTATTACGATCCCGCAACGGGCGGCGTCGATTTCACGGCGATGACGACTGCGCTCGCGCGCCTGCCGGCCGGCGCGGTGATATTGCTGCACGCGTCCTGCCACAACCCCACCGGTGCGGATCTGTCGGTGCCACAGTGGCGCGAGCTCGCCGGCCTCATCCGCCAGCAGCGCCTGATCCCGTTCCTCGACATGGCTTATCAGGGTCTCGGCAGCGGAATCGACGCCGACGCCTACCCGATCCGCCTGTTCGCGGCCGAGCTGCCGGAGCTGCTGGTTGCCGTGTCGTGCTCGAAGAATTTCGGCCTGTACCGCGAGCGTGTAGGGGCGCTGCATGTCGTGACGGCCGAGCCGCCCGCCGCCGAGGCCGCGCTCAGCCAGGAAGTGCGCATTGCACGCAGCCTCTATTCGATGCCGCCGGATCACGGCGCCGCGATCGTCGCCGACATCCTGGCGAGCGAGTCGCTGCGTGCGGCGTGGGAGGCCGAGCTTGCCGCCATGCGCGAGCGCATCAACGGCCTGCGGCGCGAGCTGGTCGAGCGGCTCGCGACCGAGTGCCCGGCCCGTGACTTCGGCTTCATCGCCCGACAGCGGGGCATGTTCTCGTTCCTCGGTCTGAGCGTCGAGCAGGTGAGGCGACTGAAGGCGGAGCATCATGTCTACATGACCGAGGACAGCCGCATGAATGTCGCGGGTCTGCGGCGCGAGAACCTCGACTACTTCGCGCACGCGGTCGCGAGCGTGCTGGCGCAGGGCGCCTGAGGCGCGCGCGGGGCGCGGCTAGGTGCCCGCGGGCCGCAGCATCCCGGCGAGCGCACTCAGCGACTCGATCGGTGCCGTGCAGGTCGTGCCGATGCACACATAGGCGACGGCAGTGCCACGCGCGGCCTTCGCAGCGAGGCCCTCCGGCAGGCCGGGCGCCTCCGCGCCGATCGCCACGGTCAGCCGGCGCGGCGCATACAGCTTGGCAAGCTCCCGGCGCCAGACCTCGATCTCCGCGGCTGCGCCGCGCAGGATGACGATCTCCGGCGGCCGCAGGTGCTCCTCGAGAGCGGTGAGGAGCAAGGTGTGCGACTGCGGATGCCGCGAGAGCGCCGGCCAGGCGGCGCGCAGAATCGCCTCGGCCGCCGCGAGCAGCCGCGTGTCGCCCAGCAGATAGCCCAGGCGCTGCAGTACGAGCGCGCCGACGCCGTTGCCCGCCGGCGTTGCCTCGTCCGCGAACACTTTCGAGCGATGGAACAGCACCTCGTGGTCGTCGGAGGTGAAATACAAGGCACCGTCGGCCGCGCGGAAATGCCCGAGCACCACGTCCACGAGCTCGCGCGCGAAGGCGAGCTCGTCAGCACGGAAGCGCACCTGCTGCAGCTCGAGGACCGCGTCCACGAGATACACGTAGTCATCCAGATAGGCATTGAGATGAGCGGTGCCGTCTCTGCTCGCCGCGAGCAGCCGGCCGCCGCGCCAGTGGGTGGCACGCAGGAACTCGAGGGCGCGCGTGGCAGCGGCGGCCAGATCCTCGCGCGCGAGCGCGCGTGCGGCGATGGCGAGACCGCGGATCATGAGCGCATTCCAGGAGGTGAGAACCTTGTCGTCGCGGTCCGGTGGCACGCGCCGCGCCCGCCGGGCGAGCAGCTTGCCGCGTGCGCTGTCGAGGCGGCGCTGCGCCTCGGCCAACGAGATGCCCAGTTCCGCGGCGATCTCCTCGAGTGCGCGGAATGCATGCAGGTGCCAGAGGCCCTCGAAATTCGGCTCGCGGTCGAGCCCGAAGCGCGGTGCGAGCACGGCGTACTCCTCCGCATCGAGCGCGGCGCGCACCTCCTGGCGGTCCCAGACGTAGTACCGGCCCTCGTGGCCCTCCGAGTCCGCATCGAAACTCGAGTAGAAGCCGCCCTGCGGCGCTTGCAGCTCGCGCATCGCCCACAGGGCGGTGGTCGCGCAGACCTGTGCGTAGAGAGGATCGCCGGTCGCCAGCGCCGCCTGCGCGTAGACGGCGATGAGTGCCGCGTTGTCGTACAGCATCTTCTCGAAGTGCGGGATCATCCAGTACTGGTCCACCGAGTAGCGGCAGAAGCCTCCGGCGAGCTGGTCGTTCAGGCCTCCTTCGGCCATGCGCTTCAAGCTCAGCGTCGCCATGTAGAGCGCGTGCAGGTCGGGCTCGGGCGCACCGACGGTGGCGTACCAGTCGCGCAGCAGGCGCTCGAGCGCGAGCGCGTGCGGGAATTTCGGCGCTGCGCCGAACCCGCCGAAGCGCGTGTCGAACCCCGCCGCGAGCTGCGCGCGGTTGCTCTCGAGCGGCACAGCGCTCAGTGCGGCGGCTGCCTCGCCCTGCGGCTCGCCAAGCTCGGCGAAGACCTGCATGAGTGCCGCATTCTGCTCACGCAGCTCCGCCTGGTGCTCGCGGTAGTACTCCGACACCCGCATGAGCACGTCGCGAAACGCCGGCATCCCGTAGCGCGGCTCGCTCGGGAAGTACGTGCCGCCGAAGAACGGTCGCCGGTCGTCGTGGCTCAGAAACATCGTGAGGGGCCAGCCCCCCGAGCGCTGCGTCAGCAGCTGCTGCGCGATCTGATAGATCCGGTCGATGTCGGGACGCTCCTCGCGGTCCACCTTGATGTTGACGAAGCGCTCGTTGAGCAGCTGCGCCGTCGCCTCATCCTCGAAGCTCTCGGCCTCGAGCACCGAGCACCAGTGACAGGCCAGATACCCCACGCTCAGGTGGATGGGCTTGCGCTGCTCGCGCGCGCGCTGGAACGCCTCCTCGCCCCACGGATACCAGTCGACCGGGTTGTGGGCGTGCTTCAGGAGGTAGGGACTCGACTGCGCACTCAGGCGGTTGGTGTACTTCGCCGTGCCGTCCGCATTCAGGTGCCGGGGCTTCATGGCTCCTAGAATACACGCGAGGTTCGCTATACTTGTGCCGCAAGCCCCGCGGCCTCACCGAGAAATCCCGTGACCTCCAGCTCGGCGCAAGCCGCCCCGCAAGACACCCCATATCCGGTGCTGCGCCTGAAGCGTGGCGAGGAGCGCCGGCTCACGGCCGGGCATCTGTGGGTGTTCAGCAACGAGGTGGATATCGAGCGCTCGCCGCTTGCAAGCTTCGCACCCGGTGATCTCGTGCAGGTGAGATCCGATCGCGACCGCTTCCTCGGCTACGCCTACCTCAATCCGCATGCGCTGATTTGCGCGCGCATCATGAGCCGCGATGCACAGCGCCTCGTGGATGAGTCGCTGCTGGTGCACCGTCTGAACGTGGCGCTGGCGTTGCGGCAGCGCCTGAGCGCTGCCCCCTACTACCGGCTGGTGTTCGGCGAGTCCGATGGCCTGCCGGGGCTGGTGCTCGACCGCTACGGAGAGCTCATCGTCGGCCAGATCGCGACGGCCGGAATGCAGGCGCTGCAGAGCTCGATCGAGGCTGCGGTGCGGCAGGTGCTCAACCCCGCGGCGCTCTATTGGAAGAACGACTCCGCGGCGCGGGACCTCGAGCAGCTGCCGTCGGTCGCGACCGCCGCCTTCGGCGCGGTCCCGGACGAGCTCGAGGTGCGCGAGGGCGGGCTCGGCTTCGCGGCGCCGCTCGCCGCGGGCCAGAAGACCGGCTGGTTCTACGATCAGACGGCCAATCGGGCCCGGCTGCTCAAGTATCTGCCGCACGGCGCGCGCGTGCTGGATGTCTGCAGCTATGTGGGCGCCTGGGGCATCACCGCGCTCGCGCACGGCGCCGCGGCGGCCACCTGCATCGACAGCTCCGAGGGTGCCCTCGAGCTGGCGCGGCGCAACGCCGCGAGCAACGGCTTCGAGCTCGAGACGCTGCGCGACGACGTCTTCGATGCGCTCGCACAGCTGCATGGCGCGGGGAGGCGCTTCGATGTGGTCGTGCTCGACCCTCCGGCTTTCATCAAGCGCAAGAAGGATATTCCCCAGGGCCAGGCCGCTTATCGCAAATTGAACCAGCTTGCAATGAGTGTCATCGAGCGCGACGGAGTGCTGGTTTCGTGCTCGTGCTCCTACCATCTCGCAGAAGGCGAGCTCGTGGCCGCAGTTCAGGCGGCGGCACGTCACGTCAGCCGATTCGTACAAGTCATCGAGTTCGGCGGCCAGTCCGCTGACCATCCGGTGCATCCGGCGATTCCCGAGACACGCTATCTGAAGGCCCTTTACTGTCGTGTCACGCGCGAGTGAGCGGCGAAACCGTTAAACTCACCGCCCTCATGCTGCGCTATCCAGGCTTCGATCCGATCGCCGTCCACGTCGGACCCCTCAAGGTCCATTGGTACGGGATCATGTATCTGGTTGGCTTTGCCGCTGCCTGGTGGCTCGCGCGCCACCGGGCGCGCCGCGCCGGCTCGACCTGGAAGCCGGTCGACGTCGATGACTTCGTGTTCTACGCGATGCTCGGCGTGATCCTCGGCGGCCGTATCGGCTACGTGCTGTTCTATGGTCTGAGCTACTGGGGCCGCGATCCGTGGTACCTGCTGAAGATCTGGGAAGGCGGCATGTCGTTCCACGGCGGGCTGCTCGGGGTGATCGTCGCCATCAGCGTGTTTGCCTGGCGTCGCCGCCGCAACGTCGGCGACGTGTTCGATTTCGCCGCGCCGCTGCCGGGTCTGGGGCTGCTCGCCGGGAGGATCGGCAACTTCATCAACGGCGAGCTGTGGGGCAAGACCACGACGCTGCCCTGGGGCTTCGAGGTCAATGGCGAGGTCCGGCACGCCTCGCAGCTGTATGAGGCCGGGCTCGAAGGGCTGCTGCTGTTCGCCGTGCTGTGGTGGTTCACGGCGACGCCGCGTCCCCGGTTCGCCCCATCGGGGCTGTTCCTCCTCATCTATGGGGTCGCGCGGTTCGTCATCGAGTTCGTGCGCGTTCCCGATGAGCACATCGGCTATCTCGCCGGCGGCTGGCTCACCATGGGCCAGGTACTGTCGATGCCGATGATCCTCGGCGGTGTCGGGCTGCTCGTATGGGCCTACCGGCAGCGCGCGGCCTCCGGAAACCTTGCCGTTGCGCGATGAGACAGTATCTGGAGCTCATGCGCCGCATTCGCGAGCGCGGCGCACGCAAGCAGGACCGCACCGGAACCGGGACGCTGTCGCTGTTCGGCGAGCAGCTGCGCTTTGATCTCGGCGCGGGCTTTCCGCTCGTCACGACCAAGAAGATCCATCTTGCATCGGTGATCTACGAGCTGCTGTGGTTCCTGCGCGGCGACACCAACGTCGCCTGGCTGCACGAGCACGGCGTCACGATCTGGGACGAGTGGGCCGATGAGCGCGGCGAGCTCGGCCCGATCTACGGCCGGCAATGGCGCGCCTGGGCCGCAGCCGACGGCCGGGTCATCGACCAGATCGGCGAGGTGGTCACCCAGCTGCGCCACCATCCCGACTCCCGGCGCATCATGGTCAGCGCCTGGAACGTCGGCGAGCTCGAGGCGATGGCGCTGATGCCCTGTCACGTGCTGTTTCAGTTCTACGTCGCCGACCGAAGACTGTCGTGCCAGATGTATCAGCGCAGCGCCGACTTCTTCCTGGGCGTGCCGTTCAACATCGCCTCCTATGCGCTCCTCACGCACATGCTGGCACAGCAGTGCGATCTCACCCCGGGGGAGCTCGTCTGGACCGGCGGCGACTGCCATCTGTACCTCAATCATCTCGAGCAGGCCGATGCCCAGCTCGCGCGCGCACCGCATGCGCTGCCGCGGCTCGCGCTGCGCCGTCGCCCGGCGAGCATCTTCGAGTACCGGTACGAGGATTTCGAGCTGCAGGGCTACCAGCATCATCCACCGATCAAGGCGCCGGTGGCGGTATGAGGGGTTCGGCCATGAAGGCGCCGGCACTGGTGCAGGTGCGGGACTCTCCGGTGCACGGGCTCGGTGTGTTCGCGACCGCGCGGATCGCGCGGCGCACGCGCATCATCGAGTACCTGGGTGAGCGGATCTCGCACCGCGAAGCGGATAGCCGCTACGACGATCACGACGAGACCGACAATCACACGTTCCTGTTCAACGTCGACCGCGGGCTGGTGATCGATGCCGGAGTCGACGGCAACGAGGCGCGCTTCATCAACCACTCGTGCGAGCCGAACTGCGAGTCGGTCATCGAGCATCGCCGCGTGTACATCGAGGCGCTGCGCGATATCGAGCCGGGCGAGGAGCTGGCGTACGACTACCAGATCGGCCGCGAGCGCGGCGATCCGCCCAATATCGACGAGATCTACGCATGCCGCTGCGGTACGCCGGGGTGCCGCGGCACGATGCTGTGGCCGCCCCGGCGGAGCAAGAAGCGCGCGGCGGCGCGTCGGCCTGCCCGCGAGGCGCGCCGCAAGTCCGCCCGCAAGTCCGCCCGCAAGTCCGGCGGACGGGTGTCGAAGCGGCACGGATCCGGCAGGCGAGGCTAGCGTGGCCGTGCACAGCGGCGGCGCGGCGTGAGCCAGGCGGGCGGCAGCGGGCACGCGCGCACGTCGCTGCCGGCGGTGGTGGGCGCGCTCGGCGTCGTCTACGGCGACATCGGCACGAGTCCGCTGTACGCGTTCGAGCAGTCGCTCAATGCGGCCGGAGCGCGTGACACGGCCACGGTGCTCGGGGTGCTGTCGCTCATCTTCTGGAGTCTCGCGCTCTCGGTCACGCTCAAATACGTGGTCGTGATGATGCGCGCGGACAATCAGGGCGAGGGCGGCATTCTCGCGCTGCTCGCGCTCGCGCAACGCAGCCTGTCGCAGATCGGCCCGCTCGCGCGGCTCACGTTGAACCTCGCGCTCGCGGGTACGGCGCTGTTCTTCTGCGATGCGCTGATCACGCCGGCGATCTCGGTACTGAGCGCGGTCGAGGGGCTGGAGCTCGTCGATCCGGGGTTCACGCACTTCGTCATTCCCGTGACGCTGATCGTCATCGCCGGGCTGTTCGCCTTCCAGCGGCGCGGCACGGCGCGGGTGGGAGGGGCCTTCGGCCCCATCATGGTCGTGTGGTTCGTTGCGCTCGCCGTCTCCGGCGCGAGCGCGATCCTCGCGCATCCGATCGTCCTCGAGTCCGTGAATCCGCGCTTTGCGGTGGCGGTGCTCACCCACAGTCCGGGGATGGCGCTCGCCATCATCGGCGCGGCGTTCCTCGCCATCACGGGCGGCGAGGCGCTCTACGCCGACATGGGCCATTTCGGCAAGACGCCGGTGCGCATCGCCTGGTTCGGGCTGGTTTGGCCCGCGCTGCTCATCAACTACATGGGGCAGGGGGCGCTGCTCCTCGGCGCAAGCAGCGCAGTGAAACGTCCGATGTATGCGCTCATTCCGCCGGCACTGCTGCCTGCGATGCTGGCGCTCGCGACGGCCGCGACCGTGATCGCCTCCCAGGCGGTGATCTCGGGCGCGTTCTCCGTCGCCCGACAGGCAGTGCAGCTCGACCTGCTGCCGCGCATGCGCATTCTGCAGACCTCGGCGCACGAGCAGGGCCAGATCTACGTACCGGTGATCAACGCACTGCTGTTCGTCGCCGTGGTCGGCTTCGTGCTCGGCTTCGGCTCCTCCGATGCGCTCGGCGGCGCCTATGGCGCGGCCGTCGTCGGCACGATGTCGATTACCACGATCCTCGGCGCATTCGTCGCGGCAACGCAGTGGGGCTGGTCGAAGTGGGCGGTTGCGGTGCTGTTCTGCCTGCTGCTGTTCATGGACTGCACGTTCATCGCGGGCAACGTCACCAAGATCGAGGCGGGTGGCTGGGTGCCGCTCACGCTCGCCGTGATCGTGTACGGCCTCTTCTCGACCTGGCGCAGCGGCCGCGTCGACCTGCGTGCGGCGCTCGCCAAGATGGCCGTCCCGCTCAGTCGCATTCCCAAGCTCGTCGGCGATGCGCAGCGCGTCGAGGGCACCGGCGTGTTCCTCGCAAGCCACCCCGAGTACGTGCCCTCGGCGCTGATCCGCAACCTCGAGCACAATCGCATCGCCCACGAGCGCAATCTGATACTCAACTTCGAGATCGTACGCACGCCGCGCCAGAGTCAGGCCGATCGCGCGCGGATCCAGGAGCTTGCCCCCGGAGTGCATCTGGTGACGGCGCGCTTCGGCTTCATGGAGACGCCCGATGTGCGCGAGGCGCTGCGCGCCTGCCGCTCACGGGGGCTGCGCGTCTACCTCGAGGATTGCTCGTTCTTCATCGGCGCGCACGTGGTGGTCGCGCGTCCCCTGCCCGGATGGCAGGGGCTGCGGCGGCGACTGTTCGCGCGCCTGCAGCGGCGCAGCGCGAGCTCGGCGGAGTTCTTTCGCATGCCGGTGCGCGACGTGGTGATTCTCAACACGGTCGTTGAGATCTGATGGGCGTGCGCTGAGCGCGAACTCGCATGGGCGCCCGTCCTCTGGTCTCACTGCTCGCCGCGGTCGCCGACAACGGCGTGATCGGACGCGACAATGCACTGCCGTGGCGTCTCCCCGATGACCTCAAGCGCTTCAAGGCCCTGACGCTCGGCAAGCCGGTGCTGATGGGCCGCAAGACCTTCGATTCGATCGGCAGGCCGCTTCCCGAGCGTACCAACCTCGTCCTGACGCGCAGCGCCTCGTGGACTCGTGCCGGGGTTGTCGCCGTCGCCTCCCTCGAGGCGGCGCTCGGGGAAGCCGCCGGGGCGCCCGAGCTGATCGTGATCGGCGGTGCCGAGATCTATCGGCTGGCGCTGCCGCTCGCGCACCGCATCTACCTCACCCGGGTGCACACCGTCGTGGACGGCGATGCCGTGTTCCCGCAGATCGAGACGCCGGAATGGCGCGAGGTGCAGTCGCTCGATCATGCGGCCGACGAGCGCCACGCGCATGCGATGACGTTCGTGACGCTCGAGCGCGCATAGCGCGTGCCGCCGGTGAGTGGTCAGCCGTTGCATGCGTCGTGTGATTCTGCTTTGCTGCGCGCTCAGGGTCGTGCGCGGATGTTGCCAAACTAGGGCGTTGGGGGGGTGCGATGAAGACTTTCGCCGAGCACCGGAGGCGGGCCTCGATCGGTGCGCTTGGCCTTGCTTGGAGCCTGGCGCTGGTGGTCGCTGCGGCTACGTGGGCGCAGGACATGCCGGCCAAGGCGCTCAGCGACCGCGCGCAGATCCAGGATCTGATCACGCGTTACTACTACAATTTCGGCAGATCGAATCCCGAGACGTTTGCGGATTTCTATGCGGAGGACGCCGAGCTGATCCTCGGCGCCACCCATTTCAAGGGGAAAGACGGGATTGCCAAGGCCTACGCGAACGCCGGAGGTGGCCCGGCCAAGAACGCGTATTCCTTCAACGTCACGATCAGCAACCCGCTCATCGTCGTGCATGGCAATACGGCCACCTCTGAGCTGATCTTCACGGAATTCGTGATGGATAAGCAGGGAGATGCGCCGCGCGTCATCACGCAGGGCCGGGAGTACGCCACGTTCGTAAAGGTGAGCGGTCGGTGGCGCTACAGGGTGCGCCGGATCAAGGGTGGCACGGAGCCGCCGGAAGGCTGGAAGCAGTAGCGACCTGCCTGAGCCGACAAGCCCGGCGCGCTCAGCCGCTCGCGCGATCCAGCGCTTGCGTCTCGCCCGGCGTGAGCTGCAGCTCGGTAGCCTCGATCAGACTGCGCAGCTGCGTCGAGTTGGTCGCGCTTGCGATCGGCGCCGTGATGCCCGGCCGCGCCATCAGCCAGGCGAGCGCCACCGATGCCGGTGTGCTCTGATGTGCCCTTGCAACCTCATCGAGCGCCCGCAGAATTCCTTCACCGCGCGGAGTGAGATAGCGCTCGACGATGCGAGCGCGCGGCTTGCCCTGCAGGTCTGCCGACGTGCGGTACTTGCCAGTCAGGAAGCCGCTGGCGAGTGAGAAGTAGGGAATGACTCCCACCCTGTCTCGGGTGCAGAGCTCCTGGAGGTCGCTCTCGAAGTCCGCTCTGTCAAACAGGTTGTAGAGCGGCTGCAGGCTCTCGTATCGCGGCAGGCCTGCCTGCTGCGAGGTGCGCAGCGCCTCTGCCAAGCGTGCACCGTTGTAATTCGAGGCTCCGATGACGCGTACCTTGCCCTGGCGCACGAGCGCTGCGAATGCCTCCAGGCTCTCTTGCAGTGGCGTCTTATCGTCGTCCCGGTGCGACTGATAGAGATCGATATAGTCGGTCTGCAAGCGGCGCAGCGAGGCCTCCACGGCCTCCATGATGTACGCCCTCGAGAGCCCCTCCTTCGAGGGACCCATGTTCATTCCGCACTTGGTGGCAATGACGACCTTGTCGCGGTTTCCGCGCAGCTGAAGCCACTTCCCAATGATGGTCTCCGACTCGCCCCCGACATGCCCTGGCACGAAGCGACTGTAGACATCCGCGGTATCGATGCAGTTGAAGCCGGCAGCGAGGAACTCGTCGAGGATCCGGAGCGACCCGGCTTCGTCGAGCGTCCACCCGAAGACGTTGCCGCCGAATACCAGCGGTGCGATGTAAATGGCGGAGTCGCCCAGCTGACGCTTTTCCATGTCGACCTCGTTGCTTGCCGAACGGAGCCCGTAAGGCCACGGATGTCGGTATTGCGGAGACGACGAGGGTATCACGCCCTCAAGCTGACTCAGCTCTCGGAATTCAGCGACCGTCCCTGTGCATACCAGTCGATCTTGCGGGTCAAGAACATCGTCGTCGCAAGCAGCGCGAACAATGCGAGGGAGCCGGCAAGGAGTGCGTAGTTTTCGGAGGTCACGAGCAAGTACAGCAGCGCGTACGTGCCAGCCAGAATACCGCCGGATGCCGCGCCGCTGCGTGCGCTGCGGAATGCGCCAGAAAGATAGACGGCCATGAGAATGCACAGTGCAGCCGTCGCGAGCAGGTACGCGAGCAGGAACCCGATATGCTCGGCCAACGCCAGCAACAGAAGGTAGAACAAGCTCAAAGCAAGCCCCATCAGGCCGTACTGAATCGGGTGAACGGGTCGGCGCTGGAGGGTCTCGACGAGAAACAAGGTCAGAAAGCTCAGGGCGATGAACAGGCCGCCGTATTTCACCGCGCGCGTGCTGCGCTGGTAGATATCGACAGGTTGCGCCAATTCGACCCCGAGGCCGCTGCCAAGAAGTGTTTCAGTGGACGTCGAGCCCTGAAACCAACGGTCTCCGTAGGTGCGATTGAGATTCAGAACCTGCCAGATCGCCGTGAAGCCGCGGGCATCGATTCTGCGCTCGGTTGGCAGGAAGCCGTCCGTAAAGCCCGGATCAGGCCAGTTGCCATGCATCTGCACATGCACTGCACGGGCCAGCGGCAGGATTTCGAGAGACTGCGTCCCGGCCAGATCGAACGACAGGTCGAAGCTTTGTGCCGATGCTGAGGATTCCGCACCGATATTCAGCGGTGCCGCAAGCACGGGCAGCGGAAAGCCCGAGGATGGCTCGAAATCCTGAGATCCTTGAGCTCCTGATAGGAGTTCGCGAATGCCTCTGGGGTCTTGAATGGGAAGCAGAAGGCGGGTTTGTTCGAGATGAAGATGCAACGAAGTTCCGCCGCGAGTAAGGCGCTCGATCTCACGCTGGAGATCGAATTGACCCTTGGCGCGCACTCGTGCGACGTACACCGGGACGTCGTATAGACCAAGCCTGCGGCGTGTATCCTGCACCTGCAGCTCCACGCTGATGTCCAGCCGCTCCGGAAGCACATACCAGTCGTAGGTGCGAGCCGCTCCGGACTCGGCCGTCACCGGGATGGCCAAGATTGGCCCGCCGACCCATTGTCGATCGCCCCAACCCCGGGCAACTGATCTGATAGCCGTATCGCGCTGACTCGTGCGCTCTGTGACCAGACTCCCGAGAAGCGACAATGGGATGAGCAGTAGCAGTGCGATCGCACTCAGAGTCGCGGCTTTCACCGAAGCCGAATGTGCTAGAAGCACCAATTGATTGTCTCCCTTTTGGCGGAGAGCTTCACCCCGCATCGTGGCCCGGCGATGAGGGAATTCTGGCGAACTGTGGCGCCTCGGATGGAGGATCGGTTCGAGTGGAGGCGCATCCGCTATCGGGTTCTCTCGGAACCACTCGCCGCGAACTGCGCGAACCACTCGCAGCTGGTGCGCAGTTCGGTCGGCGTACCGCGGGCGAGCACGCGCCCACGCCTGAGGACGATGGCCTCATCGCACATCGCCGCCATCGCGTAACGGTGCGTGATCACCAGCGTCGTCGGATGACTGGCGCGGCCGAGCACCGCCTCGCGGATCGCAGTCTCCGTCGCATAATCGAGGTTGGCCGTCGCCTCATCGAGAATCAGCACGCGCGGTCCGCCCACGAGGGCACGCGCGATCTGCAGACGCTGGCGCTCGCCGACGGACAGCCCGACGCCACCCTCGCCGATCTCTGAGCCAAGTCCCTGCGGAAGCCGCTCCAGGGCGCCCGCGAGCCCGGCTGCCACCGCTGCGGCCTGCACCTCCGCGTCAGTCGCGGCGGGCCTCTTGTAGCGGACGTTATCCGCGATCGAGCCGCGGAAGATCGCCCCATCGGCCGCAACCACCCCGATCTCGCTGCGCACTGCGGCAGCGTCGAGCTGCGCGAGATTTTGCCCATCGAGCAGGATCTCGCCCGAGTCGACCTCGAAGAGCCGCAGCAGCAGATCGGCGGCGGTTGTCTTCCCGGCGCCCGACGGGCCCACGAGCGCCGTCAGTCGCCCGGCCTCGAGCACCAGCGATACATCGGACAGCACTTCCCGGCCGGCGACGTAGCTGAAATGCACGTTGCGGAATTCGACGCGACCGGGACCGGGCCGCGGACGCTCGCCGCCGGAGCGCTCGGCGGGCACCTGCAGCAGGCGTTCGGCCCGCTGCAGGGAGGCGAGGTGCTCCTGCAGCGTCACGAAGAGTCCGGTGAGAGACTCGATGGGCGCGTACAGGCGATCCAGATAGACCACGAACATCACCACATCGCCGGGGGTCAGGCCGCGCTCGAGCACGAGCCATCCGCCGTAGCCGAGCACCAGAGCCTGGCTGAGATAGCTGAGCGAGGTCTGCAGGAAGATGTAGCGGTTGGCGAGCCGGTTGCGTTCGGCATGCGTCGCGTAGGCCGCCCGCGACTCGCTGCGCAGCCGCTCGGCCTCGCGCCGCTCGGCGCCGGAGAGCTTCACTGTCTTGATGGCTCCGAGGGCGTCCTGGATGCGCGAGGACACGCCATCCCACATCTGGTAGTACCGCTCGAGCCCGGTCTCGAGGCGCCGCGAGGAGCGCAGCACGATCCAGGCATAGGGAGGCAGGGTGACGAGCGCCGCGATCGACAGCTTCCAGCTCTGCAGCAGCATGATCGCCATCACACCCACCATGCTGATCAGCGCCGGCGCGATGTCCTTGGCACAGGCGGTCACGATTGGCGCGATCTCGTCCGACTGGTCGATCTGCTTGGCGAGCGTGCCGCTGGCACGTCGGGCAAAGAAGCCGAGCGGCAGCCCGAGCACGTGACCGAAAGTGCCCTGGATGAAGTCCGACTCGATGTGGCTCGCGAGCCGTACGGTGCGCTGGTCGGCCACGAGCGAGCAGTAGTGCGAGAAGACGTTGATCCCGAACAGCAGTGCGACCGCCCACATGAGCGTGGTGAAGGTCTGCGAGGCCGTGCGCGGGGCTACGTGGCCCCGCCGGTGCCGCTCGCGCGTGGCCTTCCTGGGGGTCGCCTTGCGGACGGTCGGCGGTGTGCTCTGGTCGGAGAGCGTCGCGATCCGTGCGTCGGCGCTGCCGCGCGTGCCGAACAGTCCATCGGGGCGCTGCGTCTGGGCGGCACCGACGAACAGTCCGGCGATGTCGTTCACCGCCTCCCGGTAGATGAGGGGCGCGAGCAGATCGGCGCCGGTCGCCAGCAGCGCAAGAGCAGCGACCACCAGGAATTGTCGCCGGTAAGGCGAGGCAAGCGCCGCGACGGTGCGCCAGCCCGCGTCGGTGCGAGCGGATCGGGCCATCCGCCTAGCCTGCCAGAGACCCTCGAGGATGCGGAGGCAAAAAAACGCCCCACGCAGTGGTGGGGCGAAAGGGGGGAGAACGATTGAGCGCGCGAGCCTCGAAACTTGAGGCCTTCCCCGGCTGTCCTCTAAAGCGCGCAGGTCTCCCCGAGATAGTTCTGCAGGCGCGGCTTGGTCATTCCGGGTTCCCTAGCGTCGTGCGGATAGCCTGCGCCCTTGCAGGCGCCTCATCTATCCAGGGAAGTGCCTAGAATTCGACCACCGATTGGGTATGCGCCTGGACTTTTGTGTGGCGGTGCACACTTTTCGGTAAGGCGACCGTAAGCGAACCCTCGAGGGGTAGTCACATGACAAGACTGCGGGCACTGCTCGCGTGCACGATCGTGACGGGCGGCCTCGCCCCGTTGCATGCCGAGACCGGCGCAACCACAGCAGCCGGCAACTTCGCAGCCACTGATCGGATCTTCGAAGACTTCTGCCTGGACGGGCACGTTCCCGGGCTGGTCTATGCCATCGTCGCCGACGGTCGCCTGGTGCACGTCGGGACGTTCGGCGTGCAGGATCTCGCGTCGCGGCGGCCGGTCACGGCCGATTCGCTGTTTCGCATAGCCTCGATGACGAAGGCCTTCACGGCACTGACCGTGCTCAAGCTTCGCGACGAGGGTCGCGTGCGCCTGGATGCCCTGGCCGAGGAGTACGTGCCCGAGATGCGCGGCTGGCGCTATCCGACCAGCGATTCGCCACGGATTCGCGTGCGCGATCTCCTGAACCACGTGGCCGGGCTCGTCACGGACAATCCGTGGGGCGACCGCCAGACCTCGCTGCCGGAGGATGAGTTCACGCGAATGCTGCGCACCGGAGTGCCGCTCACGCGCGCGCCCGAGACTGCATACGAATATTCGAACCTTGGCTTCGCGCTTCTCGGGCGCATCATCACCAACGTCTCGAAGCGGCCGTATCCCGAGACGATCGGCAGCACGCTGCTCGGTCCGCTGGCGATGCAGTCGTCGGGCTTCATCGCCGATGCCGCGCCACCTGCGCGTCGCGCGCTCGGCTATCGCTGGGAGGACGGCACGTGGCGGCTCGAGCCGACGCTTGCCCCTGGCGCCTTCGGCGCAATGGGCGGGCTGCAGACGAGCGCCAACGACTACGCGAAGTGGGTTGCTTTCCTGCTCTCGGCATGGCCGCCGCGAGACGGCGCCGACTCCGGGCCGGTGAGACGCGCAACCGTGCGCGAGCTCGCCTCCGGATCGAACTTCCCGCGCACGCGTGCGCGCTACGGGCGTACCGGCGCCGAGGCCTGCCGGCAGGCGGTGACGTACGGGATGGGCTGGAACGTGGCGCTCGATTGCGATCTCGGCCTGACGCTGAGTCACAGCGGCGGCTATCCGGGCTACGGGTCGCACGTGCTGCTGCTGCCCGAGCGCGGCACGGCGATCTTTGCCTTCGCCAACCGCACCTACGCCGCGCCGACGGCTCCCGTCTGGGATGCGGCCCTGGCGCTGGCGAGATCCGGCGAGCTCCCCGCGGTGCATCTGCCGCTCCCGAGCGCGGATCTGGTGGCGGCCTACCGCGCGGCCGGCGCGATCTACGCCGCCGGTGATGTCCTCGCCGCGCGCGATAGGCTCGCCATGAATTTCCTGCTGGATCGCGACGCCGCGCACTGGGCGCGCGAGCTTGCGGACCTGAAGGGGCAGGTTGGCGAGTGCGACACGAGCGCACCGCCGACCGCGACGGGCGTTCTCAGCGGCGACTTCACGTGGCGCTGCGATCACGGCCGCGTGAAGGGCAGCGTGCTGCTCGCGCCAACTCAGCCGCCGGCGATCCAGGAGCTCGAGCTGCAGGCGCTTACGCCGCCATGAAGCCCGCTGTCACTGCGTGGCCCCGAGACCATCGTGCTGGTGGTAGTTCGGGTACGGCGGGACCACGAACTGCGGCGCAGGGTGCTCCTTGAGCTGCTGCAATACCACCTCGATGCCTTTCTCGAGTTGGCTGTCGCGGCCGCTGCGTGCGGCCGCCGGATCGAGGTCGATCTCGATGTCGGGCGCGATGCCGCGGTTCTCCACCTCCCAGTCGCCGTTCAATCCGTAGATCGCAACCCGCGGGGCCGTTACCGAGCCGCCATCCAGCAGCTCCGGATAGCCGCCGATGCCGACGAGGCCGCCCCAGGTGCGCTTGCCGATCAGTGTTCCAAGGCCCGCCTTGCGGAAGTACCACGGCAGTGCATCGCCGCCTGAGCCGGCCATTTCATTGATCAGCATCACCTTGGGCCCGAAGATCGCCTCCGACGGACTCGAGCGCTCGTGGCCGTCGCGTCCGACCAGGCGGCTCATCAGCGGCCGGCGCAGGTAGTCGATGATGTAGTCCGCGAGCTGCCCGCCGCCGTTGAACCGCTCGTCGACGATCACGGCGTCCTTGCCGACCTGCGAGAAGAAGTACCGGTTGAAGCTCGCGAAGCCATCGCCTGCGGTGTTGGGCAGGTAGATGTAGGCGACCCGCCCCCCGGTTGCCTCATCGACGCGGCGCCGGTTGTCCTCGATGCGCGCCAGATGGCGCAGGGTGTACTCGTTCTCCACCGGCACGACGGTCACGTTGCGCGCACCCGTGCCGTCCGCGCGCGGGGCCACCCTCAGCACGACCTGCTTGCCAGCCAGACCCTGCATGAAATCGTAGATGTTGTCGCTCGAGCGCAGCTCGCGCGCATTGATGGCGAGCACGTAGTCTCCTGTCTGCACGTTCACGCCCGGCTGCGTGAGCGGGGCCTGCAGCTGCGGGTTCCAGTTCTCCCCGTTATAGACGCGCGCGATGCGGTAGCGGCCGCTGTCGAGTGAGAAGTCGGCACCGAGCATGCCGACGTTCACGTGCGCAACGTCGGGTCGCTCGCCGCCGCGCACGAACATGTGTCCCACGGTGATCTCACCGAGGCTCTCATCCAGCAGGTAGGTGAGCTCCTCGCGCGAGGCGAGGCCCGCGACGTAGGGCTCGTAGCGCGCCTTCGCCTTGACGAGGTCGAGGCCGTGGAAATGCGGGTCGTAGAAGAAGTCGCGCTCGATGCGCCAGGTCTCGCTCCACATCTGCTTCCACATCGGGCGCGGCTCGACGTAGACCTGCCAGCCCTCGAGCTTGAGCGGGCCGATGCCCGGCTTGGGCGGCGCGCCGGGACTTGCCGGCTCGTCCGCCGCCGCGGTGAGCCACTCGGTGCCCTTGCGGTAGAGGATACGGCTGCCGTCGAATGACACGGCGAAGCTGTTGATCTCATCGATGAGCTTGTCGACCTTGCGCTTGCTGAGATCGAACTTCTGCAGCACGGCGGGGATCTCGCCCTGCGCCTGCGCCGGCAGAACGGGTGGACCCTCCGCCAGGTACAGCATGCCGCTCTTGCCGGGACGCATGTCGAAGTAGTTTCGCGAGGGGATCGGTAGCGCGACGATGCGCTGGCCAATGCCCTCGATGTCGATGCGCGTGGGGCCCGGCCGCTTCGCGCCGTCCTTGCCGCGCGCGCTCGGCGCCGCACCATGCTGATCCTTCGCAACGGCACCCTTGCCCTTGGCAACGCCGTGATCGCCGTCGGACCCGGTCTGGCCGGCATCGCTCGCCCCTTTGTCCTCGTCACTCTCCGGGGCAACCGGTGAGGGCTCGTCCTTGCTCAGTACCACCGCGTACACGCTGCGCACCACGCGGTGCTCGTCGCTCGTCATGTCGAGCACCTGGGTCGTGAGAGCGGTATCGGTCGAGGCCATGAAGTACAGGTACTTGCCGTTGCGGTCGAACGACGGAGCCGTCGCATCGCTCAGGCCGTCGGTCACCTGGAAGGTGCGATCCTGCGCGAGGGAGTACAGGAAGATCGCGCGCATGCCGCTCTTGAGAATGCGCGAATAGGTGAGCCACTGGCTGTCCGGCGACCAGCTCTTCTCGAACTCATCGTTGCCGAAGCCCGAGTAGTACTGCTCGTCGATGCGCTTGCGCGCGCCGCTCGCCAGGTCGATGTACCACAGTCCGACATGCTTGTCCTCGTAGGCGATGCGCTTGCTGTCGGGCGACCACGCCGGCGCATAGAAGAATGAGGGTGCCTCCGCGAGCGTGAAGTGCCGCGCTTCCCCGAGGCCTGCCTGGTCGCGGATGCTGAGCTCGTATTCGCCCGAGGCATCCGAGAAGTAGGCGATCGACTTGCCATCGGGGGACCAGGCGGGATTGCGCTCGGCCACGGCGGGGCTGCGCGTCAGATTGCGGATATCGCCCTTGTCCGTCGGCACCGTGAAGATCTCGCCCCACGCTTCGAACACCGCGCGTGCGCCGGTCGGTGAGATGCCCCAGTTGCGGATGCGCTTGGGGTCGACTTTGGCGAAATGCGCGCGCACCGATGCGACGTCGGCGTTCACATGAATTGCGACGTCGTGCCCCTGATGCTTTGCGATGTCGTAGAGCTTGATGGCGCCGAACTGCTCGATGACGATCGCATCGGGCCCCGCGGAGGCGGTCTTGAAGTCGAATCCGTCGCTGTGCAGGGCCTCGGTCACGGCGTGCGACTTCGTATCGTAGGCGAACAGGCTGACGGGACCTGAGCGGTCCGACAGGAAGTAGATTGTGTCGCCGACCCACATCGGGTAGTGGTCGTTCGAGTTCTCGCGCGGCACCTTCACGATGCTGGAGTCCCTGAGGTCGGCGACCCAAATCGGGGTCGTCTGGCCGCCGCGGTAGCGCTTCCAGGCCGACTGCCACTGGATATGGGGCACGTACGCAACGTGCGCCCCGTCGGGTGCCAGTGAGCCCTCGGCGCCCGTTGGCAGCGGCAGCGCGGTCGGCAGGCTGCCATCGAGGCCGACCGTGTAGAGCTGCGTCTCGCCGGCCAGACCGGCATTTGCACCCGAGGCGAACAGCACCCGGGTGCCATCGGGCGTCCAGCCGAGGACGGTCTCGTCGGCGGGGTGAAACGTCAGGCGCCGTGGAACGCCGCCGGTGACCGGAACTACATAGACGTCGCGGTTGCCGTCGTACTCACCGGTGAAGGCCACGGAGCTGCCATCGGGGGAGAAGTGCGGCACGGTCTCGATGCCGACCCCGGAGGTGAGCTGCCGCGCCTCGCCGCCCTCGCGAGCGACGATCCACAGGTCACCGGCGTAGTTGAAGACGATCTGAGTGCGACTGATCGTCGGGAAGCGCAGCAGCAGCTGTGGGTCAGCGGGCGCGGCCTGCAGCGCCGCGGCCCAGCCGAGCAGAATGCCGTGGAGCGTGTACGAGAGAAGCTTGCGCACGACGAAGACCCTCCCCTTATTTTGTTCGGCGGCGTGCCTGCCCGTTGGACCGGAAAGCGGCCGGAAGATTCCTGCGGCGCCTACCATCCCTCGACTCCGACCAGCCGCGGCGCGGCGGCAAACCACCACGACGAGCCCCACAGCACGTTCGAGACGATGACGAACGGCACGTTGAGCGCGAGGCCGATCACGTAGGCCCGGTGGATGCGTCCGCGGCGCAGCACGTCGTAGACCAGCACCGGCAGCAACCATAGCAGCGTGTACAGGTGAATCGAAGCTGGATGCTCCGGGAGGGTCGCCGGCAGCCAATCGATGCGGTCGATGGCGGCGGGCAGTGGCAGCACCGTGGCGAGGATCATGAGCCGCTTGTGCGTCTCTGCATCCGTGCGGCGCGCGAGGAGCGCCCAGGCGATGAGACCGGCGAACAACGGCGCGATGCGGATCTGTTCCAGCAGTGTGTTGCTCAAGTCGGCCTTGAGTGCTTTCAAAGCATCGGGCGCCATGGCACTCGGCGGAAGCGCCGCGACCATCGACCAGGTCGCCTTCACGAGGAAGACCATGACGACCACGATGAGGGGCGCGAGCAGCGCCGCGATGAGTCCCAGTTTGCGGTGCTGGGCGGTGCGCCCGAGGGCCACGAGCGTGGTCTGCATGAGCAGCAGCAGCAGCCAGGACCCCATCAGGAGCGCGTGGGCATGCAGGATCGGCGGCAGCGAGGGTCGGTGTCCGGCCTTCACGTCTGCCAGGACGCCGAGGGAGTCAGGGATGAAGCCGACCAGGGCGGTAGCGAGGAACAGCCCCGCCATGCACACATAGATCCAGCGATCGGCAAAGCGTGCGATCGGTCCCGTTCCAGGTCCCAGGGCAGCCAGGTCAGCGGGGTTGGCGAGCATGGTGCCAGAGTGTCCGCACCGAGATCATAACCGCTCCATCACCAGTGAGCGCGCGAGCTCGCGATCGTAGTCGAATGTACCGGCGCCGGGTCCTGCCTCGAGCAAGTCGAGAATCTGCTGCTGTAGCGCACCGCGACGCTCGGCCTCGGCGTACGGAATCTCCGGATGAAACATCACCATGGAATAGCGTGGCACGAAGCGCCCGGGGAAGCGACGCTCGAGATCGAGTGCCAGAGCCTGCCGGCGCACGAAGCGAGCCTCGAGCACCTGCGCGCGCATCTCGCCGTAGTTCTCGAGCGCCATGCGCGCGATGGCTGCCGCGTTCGCGCGGCGCTCGGCCTCGAATGCCTCGAACAACGTGTCCCAGCGAGCGTGATGCTCGAGCAGCTCATCGAGGATGCGGCAGTCCTCGAAGGCGGCGTTCATCCCCTGACCGTGAAACGGCACCATGGCGTGCGCGGCATCCCCGAGCAGCAGCACGCTCCCGCGTGCGCGCCATGGCGCTGCATGCACCGTACCGAGCCGCCCCTGCGGATGCTCGCGGAACTGGCGCAGCAGGTCCGGGATCAGCCGCTCCACGTCGGGGAATTCGCGGCGGAAGAAGGCCGCGACGGCCGCATCCTCGCCGAGGGCGGCGAAGCTCTCCTCTCCCGTGCGCGGCAGGAACAGCGTGACCGTGAAGCTCGCATCGGTATTGGGCAGCGCGATCAGCATGAATCCGCGGCGGGGCCAGATGTGCAGCGCGTGCGGCTCGAGCGCGAACGCCCCGCCAGCGGGCGGTAGCGAGAGCTCCTTGTAGTCGTGCGCCAGCGGCTCCTCGGTCACGCACACCAGCCCCGCTTGCGCGAGCGCCGCGCGCACCGCCGATCCGGCGCCGTCTGTGGCGAGCGTCGGCGCCAAAGGTACGGTGTGAATGCGCTGTTGCGCCGTATCGTGCAGCTCGAGCGAGTTCGCGGAAACGTGCGCTGCCGTGCACGTGTGCCCGAAATGCAGCCTGACGCCCGGATACTGCGCGAGCGCCTCGAGCAGCAGGCGATTGAGCGCGGCGCGTCCGACGGAATGGATGACCTCGTGCGCGGCCTGGCCGTACGGCTGCAGCGCCGTTGCCCCCGAGAGCTCGTGCACCATGCGGCCGCGCATCGCGACCAGCAGGGGGCGTACGTGCGGCATGAGCTCGGCACGCTCGAGGGCCGCGATGCCGCGCGCCGCGAGTGCGAGGTTGATCGAGCGCCCCGCATCGGCGGGCACGCGGCGCGGGTCGGGACGCCGCTCGTACAGCTCGACACTGAAGCCGCGCCGTGCGAGAAGCAGCGCGAGCAGCGTCCCCGCAAGCCCCGCACCGACGATATTGACCGCCTGCGCGCGCATGCGCACTCAGGTGGCTGCACGCAGCTCGTCTCCGAGCTGCGTCGCGAAGCGGTGCACGTCCTCGAAGGAGTTGTAGAGCGGGACGGGTGCCACGCGGATCACATCCGGCTCGCGCCAATCGCACACGGCACCGCGCGCACCCAGCCGCTCGAAGATCGCGCGGGCGCGCTCGGCAGACGCATCGATGCGTACCGACAGCTGGCAGCCGCGCTCGGCCGGATCGCGGGGCGTCAGCAGCTGCACGCCGAGCGGCAGCAGCAGGAATTCGAGATAGCCCGTCAGCAGGCGCGACTTGGCCCGCAGCGCCTGCGTGCCGGCGGCGTCGAACAGCTCGAGGGATGCGAGCAGCGGTGCGCTCGAGAGGATCGGCGGGTTGCTCACCTGCCAGCCTGCGGCACCGGGACTCGCCCGAAACTCCGGGCGCATCGCAAAGCGCGTGGCCGGGTCGTGTCCCCACCAGCCCGCGAGGCGCGGCGCGGTGCTCGCCGCGTGGCGCTCGTGCACGAAGCAGCCTCCGACCGCACCGGGACCGGCATTCAGATACTTGTAGCTGCACCAGACGGCGAAATCGGCGCCGTCCTCGTGCAGAGCGAGCGGCAGATTGCCGATCGAGTGGGCGAGATCGAAGCCCGCCACGGCGCCGCAGCGGTGCGCGGCGCGCACGATGCGCGCGAGATCGAATGCCTGGCCGGTGCGGTATTGAACGCCGGGCCACAGCACCACCGCCACCTGCTCCGCGTGCCTCGCCAGATACTCCTCGATGACTTCGACCGACAGCAGCTCGCCCTGCGCGGGTGTCAGCTCGACGAGCGCGGTGCGCGGCTCGAGTCCGTGCCAGGCGATCTGTGCGGCGACCGCGTGCCGGTCGGACGGGAACGCGCCGGCCTCCATCACGATGCGGGTACGGCTGCCTGCGGGGCGGTAGAACCCTGCGAGCATGAGATGCAGGTTGACGGTGAGCGAGTTCATGGCGACGACCTCGCCGGCGCGCGCGCCGGTCAGCCGCTCGAGCCCCGCAGCCATCAGCTCGTGGTAGGCGATCCAGGGACGGCGCGCGCGCTCGTGGCCCAGCACGCCGAGCCGTCCCCAGTCATCGAGCTCCTCCAGCACCCGCTCGCGCGCGGCGAGCGGCTCGAGGCCCAGCGAGTGTCCACAGAGGTACGTGAGCGGCGTGCCGTTCGCGTGCGGCAGGGCGAAGCGCGCCCGGAACTCCCGGAGCGGATCGGCCGCATCACAGCGGCGGGCGAATTCGAGACTCGGCTCGAACTGTGCCGGCGGCTGCTGCCTCACCCCGGCGGCTCCAGCACCGTGCCGCAGCGCTCGCAGGTCCGCAAACCGAGGTCGCCGAAGAAGCGCGCGAACACCGGCGGAAACTGCGTCTCGATGTCGGTGAGGGCGAAGTACTCCGCGTACAGCAGATTGCCGCAGCGCTCGCAGTACCACTGCAGGCCATCTTCCTCCCCGGGGCGTCGCTCGCGCTCGATCACCAGTCCGATAGTGCCCGCAAAGCGCTGCGGGGAGTGCGGCACCAGCTTGGGCAGCAGCAGCATCTCGCCCTCGCGGATCGGCACGTCGACGATGCGGCCGTCGGCGATCGTCTTCAGCAGCATGTCGCCCTCGATCTGGTAGAAGAGCTCCTCGCCCGGATCGACGTGGTAGTCCTTGCGCGAGTTGGGT